>Ga0247844_1000572_pt1 | contig 77968 bp, 64 predicted proteins | sample LaCtaG_FD_192421 | JGI IMG/M metagenome (GOLD analysis project Ga0247844, IMG submission 192421) | Freshwater microbial communities from meromictic Lake La Cruz, Castile-La Mancha, Spain - LaCruzMarch201714.5m_1 | ecosystem: Environmental > Aquatic > Freshwater > Lake | place: Spain: Castile-La... | reverse complement strand
CATACGTTGTCGGATAAACCGCATGGGGATGTCCAGCAGCAGCCCAAGCAACGTCGTAATCGTTTAACGCTTCATCAATAAGGATTATTTCTGGCTTTGAAATCCACCCCAATGGGCTCACTCCACCGATTGAATAACCGGAAATTTCTTTTACAAAGTCGGCGTCAACTCGCACAAGTTTTTCGATTGCCAAATTCTTTGCAACCAGATCTGTATCTACGCGATGGCGACCACTTGTAATGATCAGGAGAGCTCCTCCTGATGGGAGTTTAAAGATTAATGAAGATGCAATTTGGCCCACTTCAACACCGAGGGAATCGGCGGCTTCTTGAGCTGTGCGGGCACTTTCACTTAAAGCATGAATGCGGCCTGTGACATTGAGTCGATCCATCGCCTCTTGTGCACGTTTTACCGATGCGCGCTCGAGAATGTGCTCCATAGATAAAGAGTACGACATAGCCAGATGCATGCGCATTGACGTTGCAGATGGTTTAGCGTTAGCCGCTATGAGCCCCCAAAGATTTCGAGCAACAGCCCCTGTCGCGATTGCAGAGCAGGCTCGCAAGTCACTTCTAGCGATGTTCTTACTTATGGGCATGGTCTCCATGGGTTGGGTGCCACGAATCCCTGAGATTAAAGATGCTATCGGGCTAAGCAATGGTCAATTTGGATTTATCTTGCTTGCCAGCACATTCGGATCTGTGAGCGGCGCCCAAATAGGTGGCAGAGCTATTCACACCTTTGGTTCTCGCAGAGTTACTCAAGTTGCAATTTCAATTATGCCTTTAGGCCTTGCAGGGATGGGTCTTGCCAATTCTGCGCCGATGCTTGTGCTCTCGCTCTTTGTGATGGGCTTTGGATATTCACTCATGGATATCTGCCTCAACTCACAAGGATTTATCGTTGAGAAGATCATCGAAAAGCGCTGCATGTCGCGACTTCACGCGATGTGGAGCGTGGGCGCATTTCTCACCACGGTTATTGGTGGATCAATTGCACGCTTTGTTTCTTTCGAAGTAAACCTTGTAGCGATCGCAATTTTTGCAGGTATTGCATTTATTCCTGCGGCTTTCTTCTTACTTCCAGGTGATCTTGATGATCATGATGGTGGCGAAGAAGAGACGACTGCAAAGATCCCCCTCTTCGGTAAGAGCGTTCTCCCACTCTGGGGACTAGGTGTTGGATTACTTGGTTCTCTGATTGGTGAAGGCGCAGCAAGTGACTGGGCTGGAATCTTACTTCGCGATGACATGGGATATGGCAAGGGCGTGAATGCATCTGGTTTTGCCTGCTTTGCATTGGCCATGATTGTCAGCAGATTGCTTGGCGATAAGACTTTGGATCGCTTTGGACCAGCTTTAACGGTTAAGTTAGGCGGATATTTAGGTGGCGCAGTATGGGGTGCGGCGATTCTGATTGCAGTTCCGCTCTCTGATTCACACCCTTTGCCCGCACTCATTATTATCAACATTGGATTTATTGCAGCGGGATTTGGAATCGGTCCAATGTTCCCGGCATTTATTTTGGCAGCTGGAGCTACGCCAGGAGTTGCATCTGCCGTAGCAATTGCTCGTGTTGGCGTGATTGGTATTGCAGGTTACTTCTTCGGCCCAACTCTGACCGGACTTATCTCAGAAGTAACAAGTCTTCCTGTCGCGCTCTTCTTCCCAATCGTGATGCTCTTTCTTTCAGGCTACTTATCGCGCACAATCCACACTGATAAGGATCGAAACTAGGCGATAAAGAGTCTCTCCACCAAGCTAAAGATCGCGACGGAAAATAGTAAGAAAGCAAACACTTTTCGCAGAAGTACATCCGAGATTGGCAGTTTGATGCGCGAGGCAATTTGGGCAACAACAACTGCACTTGCACCCATAACCAGTGGAATATCCCAAGAGACTTCACTCCATAAAGCGTTGTGACCAAGCAGCGCGGTAGCTGAGTTCATGGCAATAACTAAGAGCGCAGTTCCTGCAGCGATTACATGTGAGGTGCCAAATCCCAATACGAGGACAGGGATGACAAGGAAGCCGCCACCGATTCCAAAGAGTCCGGTGATCGATCCGATCAGAAGAGAGATGCCAATAAGTACAGGCCAACTCATGCGCTTATGAATTGTTGTCAGCGGTGAGCCGAGCATGCTGAGCCCTGCGAAGATGATGACGAGTGAAAAGCCGATTGCAATAAAATCTTCTGAGAGTTTATAGACGATGGAAGAGAAGCCAATATTTGTCGTTAATCCGATCGCCCAGATGACTACAGCATCTCTGTAGTAGATCTGCTTTGTTTTAATCTTGGCGCTAGCCCCCGAGAGCGCTGCCGCACCGACGACTGCAAGGGCGGCAGTAGATGCAACAGAAGGTTCAAAGCCAAATCCGTAGATCAAGATTGGCACTGCCAGCATCGCACCGCCGGCACCCACAAATCCAAGGACGCTGCCGATAAAAGTTCCCGCTAGCAGCGCGCCAAAGATCTCCATAGCTGAATCCTCTCAGATTCGGATGGGGAAAAGAAGAAAGCCCCTAGTTTCCTAGGGGCTTTCTTGTGAACGTTCAATTTAGTTAAAGAATGAGACGCTTCCGATATTGAATAGAAGATCATCTGCTGTGACTGCTCCTGATGCAAAAAGTGCAACGAGGATGAGAGCAGCACCCGCAAGTGAGATGTCCTTGTTAAAGGCGATCTGCTCCTGCATCTTTGTATTTGCATCAGTCTCTTTCCAGAAGTTATGGAAGATCACTGCTGCGAGCACGAGTGTGATTGCGATAAGAAGTGCACCGAGATCGACGTATGTGCCGATGACGATCAAGATTCCGCCAACAAGGAAGAAGAGTCCACTTGCCATAACTCCGAGCTTTGCTGCTGGGAGCTTCTTGTATTGTGCATAGCCGGTCATTGCCTCAAGCTTTGCGAAGTGACCAATGCCTGATGTGATGAAGAGCGCTGCGAAGAGCACCTGGCCGATAAATAGGACGACGTTCATATTTCTCCTTGATTTCACTTATGGGATGAGGCCACCGTGTGTGGACTCTCTTACCTGCTTAGGGTAGGGGATATAGTTGAAATTTCAACTATTTTCGCCTCATGCTGCGCGGTGTGTTGCCTGCTCAGGCTTGCTCTTGTCAGGGGTCTGGGCTAGTTTTCGAACATCTGTTCGAATTGTCCACACGGCAAGAAAGAAGGCGTTAAAGATGTCAGTCCCGGAGATACGTCCATCTCATGAAGTCCTTGCAGATGGCGTAGGTGCGTTAGCGACACCGATCGAGTTCACCTTTAAAGGTCGTCGCTTTCGTATCCACACCGTTCTCTCGCGTTGGCGTGAAGCAGGTGGATGGTGGAACCGAGTGAGCGATGGCATCTATCGCCCTGATGATGGAGCGCGTGCTCTATGGACTGTGGAGGCTGCACCAATTGGCGCAGTGACAACATTTGAAATCGAACGCGATGAAGCTACAGGGCAGTGGCTTATTAGGTCGGTCTAGATAGCTCATGAGTTTTATCCATCTTCGCGTTGCTAGCGCTTTTTCTATGAAATATGGAACAACGCAGCCAGGCGACCTTGTCGAGCAAGCGCGTGAATATGCAATGCCGGCATTGGCACTGACAGATCGTGCAACTCTTTCAGGGGCTATTCGTTTTGCTAAGGCATGTGTTGCCAATGGCGTTGCACCGATTATCGGAATCAATCTGCCGATAGAGATCACAGGTAACGATAAGAAAACTCCGGAACGACGTGTAACTGTCTTGGCGCATGGTGATGGGGGATGGGCTCACCTTGTACGTTTTCTGACAGGGCTGCATATCAATAAAGGTGAGGGCAATACACGAATCACCTTAGAGCTACTCGAAAAGTTCAGTGCACATAGCACCCAGCTTCATCTTCTCCACGGCCCACAATCACCGCTGAGTTATGAATTAGCGGCTCACCATCCTGAGCGAGCCCTCGATCTCTTTAACGCTACTCGTGAATTCTTTGCAGATCACGCCATTGAATGCGTCTCTCATCTCGTTGCAGGTAACGGGCCAGGCTCTACTGCCCACGCCGCTAAGTCCTTAATCTTTGCGCGGGATCACGATATTGATGCAGTGATTACCAATGCAGTACGGATGCGCAGTCGCAGCGATGGCCCCATTGCAGATCTTTTAGATTGCGCTCGCCAACTTGTTCCGCTGGATTATCGACACATTGAACGTCGCAACGCTGAAGCATATTTAAAGAGCAGCCAAGAGATGACACTTGTCGCAACAGAGATTGCACGTGCAGCAGGGGAGGCAACCCCGCGGGCACTTTTAAAAACTACGCGCGAATGGGCAGAGCGCGCTCTACTTTCTCCGGCGCGCGATATTGGTCTTGGCGGAATTCATTTGCCTGAGCCACATATTGTTGGTGCCACATCGCAGAGCTCGATGCGAACACTTTTACGTTCGCGAGTCGAGGCAGGAATTCATTGGCGCTACAACGCAAATGCAGATGTGAAAGCTGCCCGTATTCGTCTAGATGATGAGCTAGCAACAGTTGCATCCCTTGGTTACGAGTCTTACTTTCTCACCGTTGCAGATATTGCACAGATGGCACGTGATAACGGAATACGTGTTGCAGCACGAGGCAGCGGCGCTGGTTCATTGATCTGCCACTTGCTCGGTATTTCAGGGGTAGATCCGATGCGCCATGGACTTCTTATGGAGCGTTTCTGTTCACCGTTACGCGCAGCTCTTCCCGATATTGATATTGATGTCGAATCAGATCGCCGCCTTGAGATTTATCAGATGGTCTTTGATCGCTATGGGTCCCAATCACTACAAGAGCCAGGTGCTATCTCGCGCGCTGCAACAGTTGCCATGTTTGATACGTATCGTGCCCGCCATGCCATCCGCGATACCGGTGCTGCGTTGGGTCTGCCGGCTGCTGAGATTGATCTTCTTGCTAAGGCGATGCCACATGTACGTGCCCGCAATATCCAAGCAGTGTTGCAGTCGCTGCCTGAACTTAAAACTTTAAATACATCGGCACCGCTGATGGCGATGACGGTAGCTCTCGCGCAAGAGCTCGATGGTCTGCCGCGCCACCTTGCAATGCATCCTTGCGCAATCGTTCTCTCAGATGGTGGACTCTTAGATCGCATCCCGCTACATATCAATGCCAGTGGGTTTCCTATGGTCGAATTTGATAAAGATGATGTCGAAGATATCGGTCTTCTTAAACTTGATATCTTGGGTGTACGGATGCAATCAACAATTGCTTACACGCTAGCCGAAATTGAAAAAACACAAGAGAAGAAGATAGATATCGATGCCATCTCACTCGATGATGATCAGACCTATCAGTTGATTCAATCCACGCGAACCTTAGGAATCTTTCAGATTGAAAGTCCGGGACAACGTGAATTAGTTGGCAAATTAAAGCCTGACTCATTTAATGATTTGATTATCGATATCTCACTCTTTCGCCCAGGACCGGTAAAGAGCGACATGATCGCTCCCTTTCTCAACTCGCGTCATGGCTTTACCGCAGCTGATGTCATCCACCCTGATTTGGCACCGATTCTGCAAGAGACAGAAGGCGTTGTTGTCTTTCATGAACAAGTGATTTCAATTATCGCCACGATGACAGGGATTTCTCTGGCAGCAGCTGATGAGAAGCGGCGATCACTGGGGGATAAGGCGGGCCAGCAAGAAGTCTGCGATTGGTTCTTTCCTGCTGCAACCCAGAAGGGATACCCACTTGTTGTGATCACTAAGGTTTGGGAGATCTTGCGCGCCTTCGCATCCTTTGGATTCTGTAAGGCACATGCTGCAGCCTTTGCTCTGCCCACCTATCAATCTGCCTGGCTCAAGACTCACTACCCGGCAGAGTTTATTGCTGGTGTTCTCACACATGATCCAGGGATGTATCCCAAACGGCTAATCCTTGATGAGGCGCGACAGATGGGAATCGCTCTGGCTTGCCTTGATGTAAATAAATCTGATTCAACATATCGCGTGGAAGAGCACGAAGGTGGGCAAGCAATTCGCATCGCGCTCTCAACTATCTCTGGAATTAGCGACCAAGAGGTGAAGTCAATTGTTAGCGGTCGTCCCTATATCGATATTGCAGATTTCATTGCACGCAGCGGAGCCTCTACTCCTGTTACCGAGTCACTGATTCTCACCGGTGGCTTTGACGAACTTCATTCGATTGGTACTGGCGAAATCAATCATCGCGATCTTCTTCTGCACTTAAACGATATTGAGAAATCACATTCGGCAAAGAGTGGCAAGAAAGGTATCGGCGGTGCACAGATGACATTTGGTTTTACGCCTCCTGCGCTGATATCAAGTGGGCTACCTGATATCACCACTAACGAACGAGTACGTCATGAGGTAGAACGGTTAGGTATGGATATCACTCATCACATGCTCGAGTTCTACGCGCCATTTCTCAATGCAATGGGCGCGGTACGTTCGTGCGATCTTCTTGCTCAGCGATCAGGGGCCGAGGTTCTGGTGGCCGGAGTAAAGGTTGCGCTACAGACTCCGCCGATTCGTTCTGGTCGACGCGTGATCTTTCTGACTCTCGATGATGGATATGGCTGCAGCGATTGCACCTTCTTTAGTGACGTGCAGACAAGTAGCGCAGGCCTTCTCTACTCAACATCGCTGATTCTTGTGCGTGGAGTTACTAGGCGTACAGGAGAACGCGGCATTTCTATCCGCGCCACAGGGGCGTGGGATCTACGTAACGCCTATGAGAAATGGCAGAACAGTAAGGTAGCTATATGAGTGGCGAGCACGAATCCACAATCCTGCATGTGGATATGGATGCATTCTTTGCATCAGTGACTGAACGCGATCACCCAGAGCTCAAAGGTAAAGCTGTCGTTATTGGCGCGGGAGTGCGCGGTGTCGTGACATCTGCAAATTACGAAGCTCGCAAATTCGGAATTAAAGCTGCGATGCCGGTGGGGCGTGCACAAAGGCTGGCACCACACGCAATCTTCATTCCTCCAGACCATAAGCGCTATAGCGAAGTCTCAGAGCACATCATGGAGATCTTTCATTCTTTTACACCTCTTGTTGAACCGATCTCACTTGATGAAGCATTCCTTGATGTTACAAAGGCGCGCCGCCTACTCGGTGATGGTCGCGCAATCGCCACAGCAATTCGCGCAAAGGTAGAAGCGCAAGAAGGAATCACATGCTCTGTCGGTATCGCATCTTCTAAGTTCATTGCAAAGCTAGCATCACAACGATGTAAGCCAAATGGGATACTAGAAATTCCTACAGATCGCGTGCTTACTTTTCTACATCCGCTACCTGTCTCTGCGCTGTGGGGAGTAGGGCCAAAGACCAATGAAGCGCTCGAACGTTTGGGACTTCACACTGTGGGAGATATCGCGCAGACGCCGCAACAAACTCTGATTCGCGCGCTAGGACAGGCAGCAGGTGAATCACTCTATGAACTTGCGTGGGGCAGAGATGATCGCGATGTAATTCCGGAAGAGCCAGATAAAAGTATTAGCGCTGCCGAAACATTTGATCGCGATATCGATGACCCCGAGATAGTTGCCAAAGAGATTCTTCGTATGTGCGAACGTGCCTCCTCTCGTATGCGCGAACGCTCACTCTTTGCTAAAACCATTACCCTCAAAGTTCGCTTTGCTGATTTCACTACAGTTAATAGATCAAAGACTCTTCCGCTACCGATAGATACAACCCATGAGATCTACGAGGTTGCTAAGGCGCTCTATGAAGCGCTCTCGATTGAACGCGCTCGGATTCGACTAGTTGGTGTGAGTCTGGAAAACCTCCATACCGATACCCACGAACAGCTGGTCTTAGGCGCGCGTGAGTCGAGTTGGCGGGAGCTGCAGGGCGGTATTGACGCTGCGAAAGCGCGTTTTGGGGGCAATAGCGTTCGGCCGGGGCGCTTGATTGATGAGAGTGACGAATAACTTCCTACGTGGACGGCTCTACGAGTAGCCCTATCGAAAAAGTTGTTCTAGAGTATCTATATGCCACTTTCCGAGCACGAAAGACGCTTATTGGCGCAGATGGAAGAAGCCCTCGCCGTTGATGACCCACGTCTTGTCAGCGCAATGTCTGGCTCCTCTGGGGTTTCGCGCAATCGACTTGGTCTTGGGGTTGCCCTAGTTATTGCAGGGCTAGCGATCCTCTTCGGAGGGCTGATTGCTCAAATTACGATCATTGGCCTAGGTGGCTTCCTTACCGCCCTCACAGGCTCAATTCTGATCTACCGCGCTGTTACCGCTCCAGGTGCCCTCGTTCCAGCCGCCTCTAAAGGCTCCGGTAAGTCTCCACGCGCTCGCAAGAAGCTCGGTGACCGTCTGCAGGATCGTTGGGATCAGCGAAACTTCGAGTAAACCCTCCACTTTTCCCCTTCAAGCCCGCCCACAAGGCGGGCTTTTTTCATGTCGCAGCGGTGGTGAGAGGTGGGGCGAAAAAGGGGGAATGGTGGGGAAAGGTGGTTGAAAAAGGAGGAAAGTGGAGTAAAGTGGGGGATTGAGAAGAGATACACGCTCAATCAGATTCAACCTTGGGCCAGACAATCAAGGGGATAGGGGGTAAGAGATGTTTCTAGGCACTCACGAACCCCGCCTTGATGAAAAAGGTCGATTAATACTTCCCGCGAAATTCCGCGAAGAACTTTCTGCAGGTCTTGTTATTACAAAAGGTCAAGAACGTTGTCTCTATGTATTTCCATCAACTGAATTTGAAACTCTTACACAGACGCTAAGACAAGCGCCAGTTACTGCAAAAGCAGCTCGTGATTATCAGCGCGTGATGTTTGCCGGCGCACACGATGAAATTCCTGATCGTCAAGGTCGCGTCACGATTCCACAAGGTCTTCGTACATATGCAGGACTTGAAAAAGAGTGCGTTGTTATTGGTGCAAATACTCGCGTTGAAATTTGGGATGCGCAGGCATGGAATAAATATTTGGCAGATCGTGAAGAAGGTTTTGCTGATGTTTCAGAAGAGGTATTTCCCGGACTCTTCTAAGTGATAAAAAAACTAAATAGAAATACAACAACTACATAGCGCTCTCTCGATTGTGGCCACCGTCGACCCAATGCCTAGGTTTTTAGGCCGACAGCGGCGCCCCTTCCCCGGCGTCGCTTTCGTGAGATCCGTCGGCCGGCGGTGACCAGAGTTGAGAGAGCGAATTATGAAGAAGAGATAAATGCAGCAACGGAATGGGGGAGAAGATGAAGCACATATCAGTAATGCGCGATCGTTGTATTGATCTGCTTACTCCTTCCATAGAATCTTCACGCACACCAGTCGTCGTTGATGCAACACTCGGATTGGGTGGACATACAGAAGCGCTACTTTCTCGCTTCCCAGAATTGATCGTTATTGGAATTGATCGTGATCCGAGTGCACTATTACAAGCACGTGAGCGCCTCTCAGTTTTCGGTGATCGTCTAATCACAACACACGCAGTATTCGACAGCATTACTGATGTCGTCACTGCGCACGGTTACTCACAGCTTTCAGGCGTTCTCTTTGATCTTGGCGTTTCATCAATGCAGCTAGATGAAAGTGATCGTGGATTTTCTTACTCTCATGATGCTCCGCTAGATATGCGTATGGATAGCACTCAGGTCATCACTGCATTTGAAATTGTTAATCACTACGAACCCGGCGCTTTGGTAAAGATTCTGCGCACATTTGGGGAAGAGAAATTTGCCACCCGAATCGTTGAAAACATCGTTAAAGCCAGAGCTATTGCACCCCTTAACTCCACCATGCAATTGGCAACGCTAGTGAAAGAGAGCATTCCTGCTGCAACCCGTCGTACGGGTGGCAACCCTGCAAAGCGCACCTTCCAGGCGCTACGGATTGCTGTCAATGATGAACTTGGAGCAATCACTCGAGCGATTCCGCAAGCTTTGAATTTGGTTGAAGTTGGTGGCCGAGTAGTTGTGATGTCCTTTCAATCACTGGAAGACAAGATTGTTAAGGAGTTCTTCGTTGAGGCATCAACCTCGAAGAGTCCTCGTGATCTTCCTATGGAGCTTCCAGAATTTGCCGCAAAGTTTTCACTCGTGATCAAGGCGAGCGAGAAAGCTAGCCAAGCCGAACAAGATGAGAACTCACGTTCAATATCAGTCCGTCTTCGCGCGATAGAGAGAGTGGCTGCCTGATGTCAATCGCTGCTCTCGCACAACAGACTCGCGAACGAGTGATTACGCAATCATCGCGTGCGTTACTTAAGATCGTTCCGCAGACTTCTGAGGGAACTCAAGCCACACATAAATATTTTGCTAAATTTGTATCACTTGTTGCAGTTATTGGATTCCTGGCTTTGCTCGGAATCAACACCTTGCTGGCACAAGATGCCTTCGTTCTCTCAGAGTTGAAATATGAGTCAAAGATGATCGCGGATCAGCGAGAGGCGATCTCACGAAAAATGGAGACTTTCTCATCCCCACAAGCGTTAGCGAATCAGGCGGCGGCGTTAGGCATGAGCCCATCTGAAGATCCAACTTTCCTTAACTTGACCCAAGAGATGCCTGTTGTCACAGATGAGAGTGGGATTACACGTGGGTAATTTTGATTTGTTGATGAAGCGCATCCGCACCCTCTTTATTTTGTTGTTAATCGTCTTCATGCTCTTCGCTGCACGACTAGTGCAGATTCAAGGAATTCAGTCGGCCGAATACACGCTGAAGGCAGCGAATGAGATGGAGTCGACTCGTGTTATTCCAGCGCCTCGAGGTGATATCACCGATATCAACGGAGTCGCATTTGCTCGCAGCGTCTCGGCGATCAATATCGTTGTCGACCAGAAGTTGATAAAGGATCATGCTCGAGTGGCTGCATTTGCTGCTCCAATTCTTGGCCTTACCGTTGAAGAAGTAACCACGGCAATTACAGGAATCAAGCGATACTCAATGGTGCTTGAGAGCGCTGAACCAAGTACGTGGAATCGACTCTCTCTTGCAATTGATAAATACAACTCAACGTTGAGCAATAAGGAGTATGACAAGCGAATTGCGGGTTTCTTCCCAGAACGAAACTATGTTCGCGAATATCCATCTGGAAATCTCGTCTCCTCTCTCGTAGGTTTTGTGCGTAAAGATGGCTTAGGCGCATCAGGTGTTGAGTTGAGTATGAATTCTTCAATTACTGGAACCCCTGGTGCGTATTCATATGCGCGAGGCCGTGGAGCAGAAATTCCTGGTTCGCAATCTGAAATCGTCGCAGCCCAAGCTGGTACAACTGTAAGACTCACAATTGATCGAGACATTCAATGGGTTGCCTCAAAAGCGATTGCAGAAGCGGTAAAGAAGGCTCGTGCAAGTAGCGGAACTGTGATTGTCATGGATCCTAGAACCGGAGCGGTCTTAGCTCATGCAACCGCTCCAACATTTAATCCCAATGACACCAAGAACGTATCTTTAGATTTGATGCGAAATCCTTCAGTTCAAGATGTGTATGAACCGGGATCTACTGGAAAAGTTATGACGCTGGCCGCAGCGCTAGAAGAAGGCAAAGTCTCTCCAGAAACCGTCTTTGACGTTCCTTACAAGATTCGCCGTGGTGGCGAAGATTTTAAAGATCACGATCGGCACCCGCTTAAGAAATTAACAACGGCTGGAATCTTGGCGGAATCTAGTAACACTGGAACCATCAAAATTGCAGAGACCATGAGTAATGACAAACTCCATTCTTATCTCACTAAATTTGGAATTGGACTAAAAACAGGCGTGGGCCTGCCAGGTGAGAACGTTGGAAAGTTATTGGCAGTCAAAGATTGGTCGGGCACAACTGCACCGACCGTTGCCTTTGGTCAGGGATATTCACTTAATGCGATGCAGGCAACAAGCATCTTCGCAACACTTGCCAACGGTGGTATTCGAGTTTCTCCAACAGTAATTGCTGGAACCAGCGATGCATCTGGCAACTTCACTCAATTCAAAAATGAAAAAGGTGTTCAAGTTGTGAGCGCATCTACTGCAGCAAAGATGCGCCTTATGATGGAGAGCGTGGTTTCTTCTCATGGAACTGCGCCAAGTGCGGCGATCCCCGGATATCGAGTTGCTGGAAAGACTGGAACAGCGTGGCGCTATAACGAGACCTGTGGTTGCTACAGCGGGTATACAGCTTCATTTATTGGCTTTGCACCAGCAGATGCTCCAGCTTTTGTTATTAACGTAACGATTCAAGATCCAAAGGCAGGCCACTATGGCGGCGCTCTTGGTGGTCCGGTGTTCAAGAAAGTTATGACTTTTGTTTTACAGAGTCGACACATTGCACCTACTGGAACAGAAGTCTTACCTGTCGCTCTCAACAAAGCTGAACTCGACAAGATGGCTCGAGCAGAGAGAAAAGCAGAGAGCGCAAAGATTTCTCAAGCGAGTTCGAGGGGATAAGCCATGCGCCCACTCCTTGATCACACCATTACAGTCGAAGGAATCTCTCGCCTCATTGGCGTCGCGATTGATCTTGACCCCACTCTCACATTCTCAGGAACAACATCAGTTGATGGTTCTGTACAGGAGGGAGATCTCTTTCTCGCTTACCCTGGAGAGAAAACTCATGGTGCACAATTTGCAGCCAATGCAATGGCACTGGGCGCTCGAGCAATTCTTACCGATGCGCAAGGTGCGACCTTTGTTAAAGATCTGCCAGTGATAATTGTTCCCAATGCACGTACTGCTGGGGCCGAAATTAGTGCCAACCTCTACGGCAAACCGATGCAGGAGATGGTAAGCATCGGAGTTACAGGAACCAATGGTAAAACCACGGTGAGTACTTTGCTTTATCAACTCTTTCAAGAAGCTGGTCGCGATAGCGGTTTGATTGGAACTGTCGAGACGCGCATAGGACGTGATCGAGTTGCTAGCGCAAGAACAACACCTGAAGCAGATGCACTCCAAGCAGTCGCGGCAACGATGAGCGAACGCCATCTTCGTCATCTGGTGATGGAGGTTTCAAGCCACGCTATGGTGATGCAGCGAATGGTGGGCGCACGTTTTGCCATGGTTGGGTTTACAAATCTTTCACAAGATCACCTTGATTTTCACCTTGATATGGAGAGTTACTACCGGGCAAAGGCATCTCTCTTTACCTTGGAATATGCCGATCAGGCCTTTATTAACATTGATTCTGACTTCGGGCTACGTCTTTACAACGAGTGCGGAATTCCTGCGACATCCTTATCTCGCAACAATCCCAAAGCGAGCTGGCATTTCACTTCGATCACACCGAGTAGTAGAGGAGCCACCTTTACCGCTCGAGGCGTCGGGGGAGTTTTGATTGAAAGCTCAACACCGCTTCATGGCTATTTCAATCTCGATAACATCTTGTTAGTTCTAGCCCTTGCCATTGAGTGCGGAATTGATCCGCTTGATTGTGCTGCGATTATTCCGAAGCTTCACGGTGCACCTGGACGAATGGAAGCGGTAGATCGTGGTCAAAATTTCACTGCTCTAGTTGATTATGCCCACACTCCAGATGCGGTGCGAAATGTCATCACCACTGCGACAGAGTTCACCTCCGGAAGGGTCATCGCACTTCTTGGTTGTGGGGGAGACCGCGATTCTTCTAAACGACCATTAATGGGAAGCGCTCTGGTGCAAGAAGCCGGGATCGCCGTTTTCACAAGTGATAACCCACGAAGTGAGGATCCAAAAAAGATTCTGGAAGATATGACTAAGCATCTTCAGATTTCTGAGCCGTCTCGGGTAATCATCGATCGCCGTGAAGCGATTGCTTATGCCGTCTCGATCTGCCAACCAGGTGACACTCTTCTTCTTTTAGGTAAGGGTCACGAGAACGGCCAAGAAATCAATGGCACAAAGATCGATTTTGATGATCGCCTCGTTCTCGCACAAATCCTTGAGGAGAGACGATGAACCCTATGTTGGCATCGCAGATTGCTCAGATTGTTGACGGCACTCTTTCAGGTGAAGATATTCTCGTAACCGCTGGCCCATCATTGAAATCCAGCGAGGTAGAACAGGGCGGAATCTTCCTGGCAATACGTGGCGAGAAAGTTGATGGTCACGATTTTGTTGACGACGCCTTCACTCATGGCGCTCTTCTTGCAATAACAACTCGTGCAGTCCCGCAACGACACATCCTTGTTCAAGATGTGACTGTTGCCATTACATCGCTTGCGCGATTTGCACGATCAGAGTTGAAATATTTAAAAGTTGTTGGCATCACCGGTTCACAAGGAAAAACCACAACTAAAGATCTTCTGCGCCACATGCTTTCACAGCATGGTCAGACTGTTGCCCCATACGGAAACTACAACAATGAGCTGGGTGTGCCGCTGACACTATTGGCCTGCTCGTCCGAAACTAAGTACGCAGTAATTGAAATGGGTGCACGACATTCGGGAGATATCGCTCATCTAGCATCAATTGCACAACCAGATATTGCCGTTGTTCTTCGCGTAGGAATGGCGCATGTAGGTGAATTTGGATCAATTGAAACGATAGCAAAGACAAAATCAGAGTTGATTTCTTCGCTATCTGAATCTGGGATTGCAATTTTAGGTCAGTACGACCCTTTTACTAAAGCGATGAAATCACTCCATGCTGGCCGCACTCTTACTTTTGGTAGCGGGCAATCAGTTGATGTCAGAGCCACAGAAGTTGAGATGCGCGAAGGTCGTCCACACTTTGATCTAGTCACCCCTGATGGCAGAGCTGCAGTAGGTCTACGCATTGTTGGTGAACACCAAATATCAAATGCGCTGGCCTGCGCAGCAGTAGGTACGGCGCTTGGTTTTTCAATCGGGTCCATTGCTACAGCACTCTCCACTGCACTGATCGAGAGCAAGTGGCGTATGGAGATTCACGAATTCTCTGAGGTACTCCTGATCAATGATTCATATAACGCAAGTCCTGATGCGGTAGAGGCGGCCTTGCGGACGCTGATTCTCTTTGCCCAAGAACGCGGTGGACGCGCCTGGGCTTTCTTAGGAAAAATGGCAGAACTCGGCGAGTCTTCAGCCTCGGCCCATCAACAAGTTGGCACCCTTGCCTATCAGATGGGAATTGATCATCTTGTCTGTGTGGAAGCACCGGATTATCAACCTGCGGAGCAGAGTGAGGGTCAAACACATCTGCATCTATGTGATCGCAACGGTGCGCGAACCATTGCAGAACAGATTGAGCCAGGAGATGTGATTCTTGTGAAGGCCTCAAGATCAGAGAGATTTGAAATTCTTGCAGAAGAGATTGAAGATGCTGTGAAGAGAAAAATAGCAGCAGGGGGAGAAGTAGAGTGAAGACGATCCTTGCCGCCGGCGGCTTTGCACTCCTGCTCTCACTTTTTGGTACCCCACTTCTGATTCGTGCACTGGCGAAAAAGGGATACGGCCAGATCATTCGTGACGATGGCCCATCATCGCACCACACAAAACGTGGAACTCCCACCATGGGCGGGATCATTATTATCTTCGCAGCTGTCGCTGCATATCTCATCGCACATCTGATTAGCGGGGCCGCCATCACTGCCTCTGCAGCGCTGGTAATTGGGCTCGTTGTTGCTCTTGGATGCGTAGGGTTTTTAGATGATTGGCTTAAGGTCTCGAGAAAACAATCAAAGGGACTTAACTCACGTCAAAAACTGAGTGGGCAAATCCTTGTTGCATCAGTTTTTGCATACTTTGGCACCAAGTTTGCTGATTCAGATGGATTAACTCCAATCTCATCTCAGTTATCAACGGTAAGAGATACATCGATCACACTGGGTACAGTCTTAGTAGTTGTGTGGGTTGCGCTCATGGTCACAGCAACCAGCAACGGTGTAAATCTCACAGATGGCTTAGATGGACTTGCTTCCGGTGCCTCAGTTCTTACCTTCATCTCATTCATTTTGATTGGTGTCTGGGAATTTGGACAGAGCTGCGCGGTGTCACCTGGAATTAATTGTTATGAAGTAAAAGACCCTCTTGATATCGCAGTATTGGCTGCAGCATTTGCAGGTGCATGTACCGGTTTCCTCTGGTGGAATGCTTCTCCGGCAAAAATTTTCATGGGCGATACAGGTTCACTTGCTCTTGGTGGCGCACTTGCGGGAATTGCGACCATGCTCCGGATTGAACTTCTCTTGATCCCATTGGGTGGTCTCTTTGTGATCATCACGATGTCAGTGATCATTCAGACTCTTTACTTCAAAATCTCCGGCGGCAAACGCGTCTTTAAAATGGCTCCACTTCAGCATCACTTTGAGTTGATGGGTTGGGGAGAAGTAACGATCGTAATTCGCTTCTGGATTATTGCCGGTCTCTGTGTTGCAGCAGGCTTGGGTCTCTTCTATGTGGATTGGATCGCAGGCTAAAGGCGCTGCGTGGGATACCAGATGAGCTTTTCCGGAGATCTCCAACATAAGAAGATTCTTGTGCTGGGCGCGGGTGTTACAGGATGCGCATCTGCTCGCGCTCTGCAGACACGAGAAGCCGAAGTCACTCTTGTTGATGATTCAGAGATCACGAATAGCGAATTCCACATCGTTAAACCCTCAGATGTCAACGTCTCTGATTTTGATTTTGTCCTAGTTTCACCTGGCTGGAAAGAGAGCCATCTGCTCATCGCACAAGCACAAGCTGCTCAGATCACATTACTCAACGAAATAGATCTTGCATGGGCAATTAAAGAAGAGCGATCTCCGGGTCAGAAATGGTTGGCACTTACTGGAACTAACGGCAAGACAACTACAGTTGAAATGACAGCGGCAGCGCTGCGAGCTGGCGGACTTCATGCTGTTGCCTGCGGAAATGTAGGTAAAACAGTTATTGAGTGCGTAGACGGTAATGAGGCTTATGACGTACTTGTCCTCGAACTTTCAAGTTTTCAACTTCATTGGCTACAGCGCGCAGAATTCGTGGCGGCGGCAATTCTCAATATTGCAGATGATCACACTGATTGGCACGGAAGTTTCGAAAGTTACGCGCAAGCGAAGATTTCAATTCTTGACCGCTCGATGACGGCAATACTCAATGGGGACGATAAAGAAACAGTAACTCGTACCACCCACTGGAATGGCAGAAAAGTCTTTTACTCTCTGGATACTCCAGGACCTGGAGAGCTTGGAATTGTCGAAGAACTTCTTGTCGATCGTGCCTTTGTCTCAGATCCACAAGAGGCTTCGATGATCGCAGAGCTCATAGATGTGAAGCCAACTGTTCCGCATAATGTTTCTAATGCGCTAGCTGCCGCTGGATTAGCCCGCACAGTGGGTGTCTCACATGAGGCAATCGGCACAGCCCTCTCTACTTTCACACTAGGTCGCCATCGCATTGAAGTTGTAGCAGAAGATAAAGGAATCACGTGGATAAATGATTCGAAAGCAACCAACCCCCATGCAGCCACCGCCTCAATACTTTCCGCTCTCTCTGTTGTTTGGATTGCAGGTGGATTAGCCAAAGGCGCTGACGTCACCACTTTAGTTGAACGCGCGAGCTCACGAATCAAGGCAGCAATTCTTATTGGCACGGATCGAGAACTCTTTGCCGCAGCACTGGCTGAACATGCACCACATGTGAAAGTAATTGCCGTTGACCCACCAGCTGATTATCAGCGCGGGGGCGTCTCTAATTCATTTATGGATGCAATCGTTGCCGCAGCACAATCTTGCGCAGTTCAGGGAGATTCAGTTCTTCTTGCTCCTTCGTGCGCCTCAATGGATCAATTTATTTCCTATGCCGATCGTGGCGACCGATTCACTGATGCAGTACGGAAGGCTTTGGGATGAGTAGAGCGCCAGCGAAGAGCAAGTTACAGAATCCTGCAGCCCCATTTTATGGATTGCTAATTTCAACAGGATTGTTATCGATTATCGGTCTCATTATGGTCTTCTCTGCATCGTCGATCTATTCACTCGACACCAAGGGTTCATCTGTAGCAATATTTATTCGCCAGCTGATCTTCCTGGCATTCTGTATTCCAATGGCGATCGTCTTAACTCGCCTCTCCCTCGAACGTTGGAAACTGCTCGCCAGATTTGGATTGATCATCTCGATAGTGCTCTTGCTGATTGTGCGCATCCCTGGAATCGGAAAATCAGTTAATGGAAACCAGAACTGGATCTCGCTCAAAGTTGTAGATGTGCAACCGAGCGAACTTGCAAAGTTTTTACTGATTTTGTGGGCATCACAGCTCTTGGCATCACGTCTGAATGCTGGCTTTATGAAGGTCAACGTTTTAGCGCTCATTGCACCTGGTTTTATCGTAGCTAGCGCTCTTGTCATGTGGGGTCGAGATCTTGGAACCGCATCAGTACTCATGGCAATTCTCGGTGGATTGCTCTTCGTCTCAGGAATACCATTGCGCCTTGTCGGAACACTCACAGCAACTGCTGCTGTGGCCGTTGGTTTCTTGATCGCAACAACGCAGTATCGCGCCGCTCGTTGGAGCGTCTTTCTCAATCCTTTCGATCCTGCGCAGTATAAAAATGAAGGATGGCAGCCCGCACATAGCCTCTTAGGCCTAGCAAGTGGTGGAATTTTTGGTGTTGGTCTTGGTGGAAGTAGACAAAAGTGGGGCAATCTTCCTGAAGCACATACTGACTTCATCTTTGCAGTCATCGGCGAAGAACTTGGTTTGTTAGGAACACTCTTCATTTTGGCACTCCTGGGAACACTGATTTATTCCTCGCTACGAATTGCCATGCGATCAACAGATTCATTTACACGCTTTGCATGTGCAGGTATCGGAACTTGGATTGCGATCCAAACAGTTCTTAATATTGGATCCGCAGTAAGTCTTCTTCCAGTTGTGGGTGTCACTCTTCCGCTTCTCTCATATGGAGGCTCCGCACTCATTGCGACCTATCTCGGTATCGCATTTATTGCTTCGGCTGCGTTGCGAGACCCTGAGGTAAAGTCCGAGGTAAAGAATTTTGTTGCGCAAAGGCTGCATCGATAAATGAAATCACGGAAGATTGTCTTTGCCGGCGGGGGAACCGCTGGACATATTCAGCCCGCACTTGCCGTCGCGCGATTATGGAAGCAGGCGCATCCTTCCGACCAGATTGTCTTCCTGGGAACATCATCTGGCTTAGAGACTCGACTTGTTCCTGACGCTGGTTTTGATCTCCAACTCATCACACGTGTCCGAGTTCCACGTTCGCTTTCAGCAGATCTCCTCAAGATACCCACTTCACTTCGCCGTTCGATCAATGAATCAAAGGAAATTCTGCGCGAAGCTGATCTGCTCATTGGTTTCGGTGGCTATGTCTGTGCGCCGGCTTACTTGGCCGCCGGTTCTCTCAACGTCCCCATCGTGATTCACGAAGCAAATGCCAAACCTGGTTGGGCAAATCGCCTTGGCGCACGTTACACAGATGCTCTGGCGGTGGGAACTCCTGTTAACCACGGCGCATTTACTCAGGCGCTTATTACTGGGCTGCCACTTCGGGATGACATCACCTCAATACTTACCAGCAATCGCAGCGCAGATGAAAGCACTTGGAGTCAGATCAGAGATAAGGCTAAGCGCGATCTCGGAGTTACCAGCGAGAATAAAGTGATCTTAGTCTTTGGTGGTTCGCAGGGTTCAAAGGCAATCAATGACGTTATTGAAAATGCGCGCAAGAGTTTGGCAGACCAATCCATCACAATTGTTCACTCGGTCGGAACGACAAATACTCTCCCAGCCAGCAGTAAGACATACATTGCTTTTCCATATATTCAAGATATGGCAACTGCCTACTTAGCCTCTGACTTAGTTATCGCCCGCAGTGGCGCAATCACCTGTTCTGAAGTGAGAGCACTTGGAAAGTACGCACTCTTTATCCCATTGCCGATTGGAAATGGCGAGCAATCTGTAAATGCAGATCACCTCGTGGAGATGGGACGAGCTCGAGTCCTAGATCAGAAATCGTTCACCCCCACTTGGTTACTAGATAACATGGACTCTATGTTGGCCCTGAGTGATGAATTGAGCGATTGTCCTGATTTTGCTGATCTAGATTCAGCGGCAAAGATTCTCTCCTTCGCAGAGTACAAACTTGCAGAAGGAAGTAGATAAACGATGAATCCGACGACTCTCGATCACTGGAGTGGAAAGCGAATTCACTTCATCGGAATCGCTGGAGCAGGCATGAGTGGATTAGCTCGAATTGCTCTGTCGCACGGTCTCTCGGTATCTGGAAGTGACTCTAAAGATTCATCTGTGGTGTTAGCACTTCGCGCACTTGGCGCAGAGGTAGAGATTGGGCACGATGCGGCCCATCTTGCTGGCGTCGATATTGTGATTTATTCAAATGCTATTGCTGCAAGTAATCCAGAGATGAAGCGGGCCCAAGAGTTCTCTCTTCCGCTACTCACTCGTGCGCAAGCACTTGCGATTCTTATGACGGCGAGTAAGAGCTTGGCTGTTGCAGGCACACATGGCAAAACGACAACGTCATCGATGCTTACAGTGGCGCTCCAGGCATGCGGAATCGATCCATCTTTTGCAATTGGTGGAACGCTCACCGCATCTGGCTCTAATGCTCACCGTGGTACAGGGGAGTACTTCGTTGCTGAGGCAGATGAATCTGATGGCTCTTTCTTGGAGTACCGCCCATTTAGCGCAATCGTGACAAATGTTGAGCATGATCATGTCGATTTCTTTGCCACTGAAGAGTCAGTGATGGATATCTTCACCGAGTTTGCTCAATCAATTAATCCGCAAGGTTTCTTTATTTACTGCAAGGATGATTCCGGCGCGGTGCGGATTGCCGAGACCGAATTTGCCGCCACCAAAGTTTCCTATGGAGAAGATGCAAGTGCTGACCTTCTGATCGACACCATCAAACTCTTACCGAACGGATCAAAGGCGAGAGCGTTATGGAAGGGGAGAGCAGTTGGAACGATTGAATTGCAAGTCCCGGGTCATCACAATCTCCTCAATGCCGCTGCTGCCTTAGCTATGGGACTCTCGTTGGGCCAGCCAGCTGCAGCACTTCTCGAAGGGTTAGCATCTTTTCAGGGCGCCGGCCGCAGATTCGAACTTAAAGCGAGCGTTGCAGGTATTCGAGTAATTGATGACTACGGCCATCATCCAACTGAAATTGATGTCACGTTGACTGCCGCCCGTCGCTACGCCGGTGACGGTCGAGTACTTGTGATCTTTCAACCGCATCGTTACTCCAGAACCCAAGCATTTCTCGATCAATTCGCTCGTACTTTGGATCTCGCAGATCTCGCAATTCTCTTGGAGATCTACCCTGCAAGTGAAAAACCAATTGCAGGTGTGAGCGCATCACTTATTGCCCAGAAAATGAAGCATGGAAAATTTATCCCTAACTTCCTTGAAGCTTCAGAAGAGATAATCTCCATGGCAAAAACTGGGGATGTAATTCTTACCTTAGGTGCCGGTGATGTGAATTCTTTGGCACCGATAATTGCCCAAGGCCTTGAGCGACGATTCGAAACCTTGCCGCCGCAGTGATGTCAGTTCGTAATCGAAAGTTCCTATCGCCTCCATTGGTGATCACTGTTGTGACCGTGCTCGCTCTCGCCTATCTCTTGGGCTGGTCTTCTTTCTTTAGCGTTAAAGGTGTAGAAATTTCTGGAGCACCGACATCAGCGGTACAAGTTGCGATAGAGAAGCAGAGCCAGGTTGCTGTGGGTCAACAGTTAGCACGAGTTAACCCACAATCGGCTGCCAGAAAGATTGAGAAGTCACCCTGGATCAAGGATGTGAAAATTTCGAGGGATTGGTTAAGTGGTGTTGTGAGAATCGAAGTCACTCCACGAGAGCCGCTAGCATTTTTTAATTCAGATCAAGTTCCGGGTCAGACAATTGATGAGGATGGTCAACTCTTCTCTCTGCCTGGATACACCAATCCAGATCTAGCCCTAATCTCAGCAAAGAGTCCAGAGAGCGCCCTGAAGGCCAATGAACTCTTTACCCAACTTCCGGAGAATTTTCGTGCTCAGATCACATCAATGCTGGCGACGTCATCCAACACATTTACCCTCAATTGCGTCATCAACGGACGAGAGATTCGTATTCGTTGGGGCGATAATCAAGATATGGCGCTGAAGATTTCAGTGATTAATAAACTGTTGAAATTGCCAGAGAATAAGCGAATTAATCTCATCGATGTGGTCGCGCCATATGCCCCGATTGTGAAGTGAATTGAGAAATTAATTTTGCAAATAACTCTCAAGTTGTAGATGAGGAATTAGTTCGAGTCGGTATTTGATTGCAGCCTTTGATCAGCCTAAGTTGAGCGTCATTAGAGAGATGAATCGTAAGTCTCAAGGCGAGGTTTATAGTTCATAAGGAGGACTCACGTGGCTGCACCGCAGAATTATCTAGCTGTCATCAAGGTTGTTGGAATTGGTGGCGGAGGAGTCAATGCGATCAATCGCATGATCGATGTCGGTCTTAAGGGCGTTGAGTTCATTGCAATCAATACAGATGCACAACATCTTTTAATGAGTGATGCAGATGTGAAGTTAGATATTGGTCGCGCGTCTACAAAAGGTTTAGGTGCAGGTGCTGCTCCTGAAAAAGGTCGCCAAGCTGCAATTGATCACACCGAAGAAATTGAAGAAATTCTTCGCGGCGCAGATATGGTTTTCGTAACTGCTGGTGAAGGTGGCGGTACTGGAACAGGTGGCGCACCAATTGTTGCCAAGATTGCACGCGATCTCGGCGCACTCACCATCGGCGTAGTTACACGTCCTTTCTCATTTGAAGGAAAGATTCGTATGCGTCAAGCAGAAGAAGGAATTGAACTTCTTCGCAGCGAAGTAGACACACTTATTGTTATCCCTAATGATCGCCTGCTAGCAATTTCAGATCGCAATATCACTGCAGTCGACGCATTTAGAAGTGCCGATCAAGTTCTGCTCTCTGGCGTTCAGGGAATTACCGAAATCATTACACAACCAGGTCTAATCAACCTTGACTTTGCAGATGTTAAGACCGTTATGACAGATGCTGGTTCAGCGTTAATGGGAATCGGTTCAGCGCGCGGAGAGAACCGAGCAATTAGAGCGGCGGAACTTGCAATCTCAAGTCCTCTTCTTGAAGCATCAATTGATGGCGCAATGGGTGTCTTGCTCTCAGTTGCTGGCGGTTCTGATCTTGGTCTCTTTGAAATCAATGAGGCATGTGAACTCGTACAAGCCGCTGCACATCCAGATGCACGCATTATCTTTGGAACCACTATTGATGACGCACTTGGCGATGAAGTTCGCATCACTGTTATCGCGGCTGGATTTGATGGGGGAGAACCGAAGAAGGTGGCTGTTCCTGTTATTGATGCAGCAACTCTAGGAGGAGTGGCGAACCCGCTTCCTGGTAATGATCCTCTTCTCGTTGCAATGGATCTCGAAGATAACAAGCCAACAAAGCGCGTCACATTTGAAGAGCTCGTTGCTGAGGACGAGATCGATGTGCCAGACTTTATGAAGTAATAGTGAATTACAGTTTCACAGATCGCACCGGTGGTTTATCCACCGGTGCTTTTCTTTCTAACAATGTAGCCACGCATGTGGGAGATGAAGTCGCGACCGTGCTTGCAAATCGTGCCCGGCTTGAGAGCGATCTTGGCTTACCGATTCAGTTTATGGATCAAGTCCATGGTGACGTTGTTGCCACGATTGGAAATGAGATCGTTGCGGCACCGACTGCTGATGCACTGATCACTCAGAACGCAGGTATTGGTCTTGCCGTAGTGGTTGCTGATTGCATCCCGCTTCTACTTTCTAACGCAAGGTCTGTGGCAGCAGTACACGTTGGTCGCAAAGGGCTGATGAACGAAGTTGCCATGAGCGCTATTCAAGCGATGCGTTCGATTGATTCATCTGAGATCACTGCAGTAGTTGGTCCATCAATTTGCGGTCAGTGTTATGAAGTTTCTGAGGATATTTATAAGGAAGTCTCCACGAGATTTCCCTTGGCAGCCTCCACCACACCGGACGGTAGTTTCGCGCTCAACCTCTCCAGGGCGCTCATAGAGCAGTTGCAGAAGAGCGATGTACGTGTTGTCGATGAAGGAAGATGTACCGTTGAAGATAGCGCTCTCTACTCTTATCGAAGAGATGGCGTGACGGGTCGACAGGTAGGAGTTGTGTGGTTATGAGCGATCTTGATCGCAAGGCCGAACTTTCTCGCTCACTGACAGATGTTCGTAATCGCGTAAGCGCTGCAGCAACAAAAGCGTCACGCAAGTCAGAGGATGTAACGCTGGTTGTTGTGACAAAGACGTATCCGGTGAGTGATGTTGAGATTCTTCATGAGTTGGGCGTTACTGATTTTGGCGAGAATCGAAGTGCGGAGGGGCTAGAAAAATCTTCCTTAATTCACGGACATTGGCACTTTCAAGGTCATATTCAAAGCAATAAAATCGCTGCCATCTCATCGTGGGCCCAGACGGTTCATTCACTCGATGACCTTTCCCACGTTGCTAAATTTGACCGTGCTGTAGGAGAAATTTCTGGAAAGCGTTTACGTGTATTCATTCAGCTCTCACTTGATGGAGATGCCTCAAGGGCGGGAGTCAGTGGCGACGAACTGATGACCCTCGGCCATGCTGTGATCTCAACAAAGCAGCTCGATCTTGCTGGATTAATGGTCGTTCCTCCCGTGCAAGCCGAGCCGGAGAGGGCATTTAGTGAGGTTGCTGCAATTGCTGCCAACTTTCGCCGCGAATTTCCGATGGCGCAATCGCTATCTGCGGGAATGAGCGGGGACTATGAAATTGCAATTGCTCATGGTGCGACACACATCCGTGTAGGCAGCCAAATACTCGGTACTCGACCTACTCACGCGTAAAATTACTGACATGTCTGCACTCAATAAAGTAATGGAGTACCTCGGCCTCGTTGATGGTCCAGAGGGAGCTACGCAAGAAACAAAGCCAGCGCCTACGCGTCGTGAAGTGCGGGTTGCACCAGTAGCCGCACCAACAGCGACAACCGGTGTCACCGTTATCGGTGCTCGCGGCACTGTCGAAGTTGATCAACTTGGCGATGTTGAACCTTCATACAACATTGTGACTTTGCATCCACGTTCTTACTCTGAAGCGCGTCAAATGGCCGAGCACTATCGCCAAGGAAATCCAGTGATCATCAATCTTGATGACATGGACGAGTCAGAGCGCAAGCGTCTAGTTGATTTCGCAAGTGGTTTAGCATTTGGATTACAGGGTGGCATCGAAAGAATTGCTAGCCGCGTTTTCCTTATCTCTCCCGCAAATGTGAATGTGCGCACTGAAGATAAGGCTGCATATGCACAAGCAAGTTTTTTCAACCAGAGCTAAGTAAAAATACTTAACTTATATGTTTAAAGAACTGATTCTCAATCTCCTCACCTTTTTTAAGTGGGTGCTTTTTGCTCGACTCATCATTGATTACGTCAGAATGTTTGCGCGTAACTGGCGCCCAAAGAGTGGACTGATTGCCCTCTTTGAAGTTATCTACGCGATTACTGATCCACCAATGAAATTTGTTGGACGCTTTGTTCCACCACTTAGAATCGGTGGAGTTTCGCTCGATCTCTCATTCATCGTGCTTCTACTAGCGCTGAATTTTGCATCAACTATTGTTCGCGTCGTTCTCTAAGCTTTCTTTAGAGTAAGGGCAATACCAAGTTCGTTATCACCCAGCGCTATCGACTCATCGATAGTCAGCGATGTTGCAAGGACTTCACCTCGAATATGTGAATCCTGAGCAGAGATTGCAGCAATGATTTGTGGCTCTGCGTTGTAGGTAACGTTAATGCGATCTGAGATATCCAAACCATCACTCTTACGTCGCTCTTGAATAAAGCGGATTACCTCACGGACTACTCCAGCTTCAATTAACTCTGGAGTCAGCGTTAAATCAAGGGCGACAGACTCACCATCGTGGCTGGCAACCATCCAGCCACTCTTTGGAACTTCGGTGACGACGAGGTCGCCGAGATCAATCTCAAAGGTTCCAACTTGTGCGCTGTGCTGGCTACGCAAGGTTTTAACTAGATGGGTGGCATCGGCTGCAGCGATGAGTTTGGCAACGGCCTGAACCTCAGCGCCATATTTTGCACCGAGTGATTTGAAGTTCGCCTTGATTGAGATATCTACAAGATCACCATCAGCATCGGCAATGTCAGCAAGACTTAAGACATTGAGTTCATCAGCAATCTGATCTTTCATCTCAACAGGGAGTTTGTCCCACCCAGGTGCTGAGATGAGTGCGCGTCCAAGTGGTTGGCGAATCTTGATTCCAGATTCCGCGCGAGCAGCGCGACCTTGTTCGACAACTCGACGAGTCATAGCAACCTGCGTGCTCAGAGTGCGATTGATCAACTCTGAATCTGCAACAGGAAAATCTGTGAGGTGAACGGATGCTGCGGCTTGAGAATTTGCTGGACGGATCAATTCTTGCCAGGCATGCTCTGAGATAAATGGAACCATCGGGGCAAGAAGCTGAGTGAGAGTTTCTAGACACTCGTGAAGAGTTGCAAGGGCTGCGCCATCGCCATCCCAGAAACGGCGACGGGAGCGACGGACATACCAGTTAGAGAGATCATCGATAAATGCTGCCAAAACGCGTCCTGCTTGCTGAGAATCAAATTCGGTATATGCCTTATCGACTTCTTCAATCAAGATGTTGAGTTCTGACAAAATCCAGTGGTCCATCAAAGAACGATCTTTGATTGCAGGGGATTGAGCGAGATCAAAGTTAGATGCGTGTGCGTAGAGCGAGTGGAAGGAGATTGTGTTCCAGTAGGTGAGGAGCGTCTTTCGAACGACATCACTAATTGCGTCATGGCCTACTCGTCGAGCAGACCAAGGCGATCCAGCAGCCAACATGTACCAGCGAACGGAGTCGGCCCCATGTTGATCCATCAGCGCGATCGGCTCAAGGACATTGCCTAGGTGCTTACTCATCTTGCGTCCATCTTTATCAAGGATGTGGCCTAGACAGAGCACATTCTTATAAGAGGATTCATCAAAGACTAAGGTGCCAATTGTCATCAAGGTGTAGAACCAACCGCGCGTTTGGTCGATTGCTTCACAGATGAAGTCAGCAGGATAGGCAGCCTCAAATTTCTCTTTCGAACCTTCCTTATGCGGATATCCCCATTGAGCAAAAGGCATCGCACCGGAATCAAACCAACAATCGATAACTTCTGGCACGCGCACCATCGTGCTCGCACACTCTTTACAAGCAAAGGTGATGTCATCGACATAAGGACGATGCGGATCTAGCTCGAGTAAATCGACACCAGCCATTTCGCCAAGTTCTTTCAGTGAATCCACACAGATCTCATGCTTATTTTCACAGCGCCAGATAGGAAGTGGAGTTCCCCAGAATCTATTTCGTGAAAGCGCCCAGTCAATATTGTTATTGAGCCAATCACCGTAACGACCAGTCTTGATCGTCTCTGGATGCCAATTAGTCTTCTCATTTTCGCGGATGAGCGCATCTTTAATTGAAGTTGTACGGATATACCAGGATGGCTGTGCGTAATAGATCAACGCGGTATGGCAACGCCAGCAATGTGGATATGGATGCTCATATTGAAGATGTTTATAAAGTACGCCACGAGATTTAAGTTCTTTTACAAGTGGCTTATCGGCATCTTTAAAGAAGAGTCCACCAACCAATGGCACCTCTGGCAAGAATGTTCCGTTCGGAGCAATTGGATTAACGACAGGCAATCCGTAACTGCGACAGACCTGCAGATCGTCTGCGCCAAAAGCAGGCGCTTGATGTACAAGCCCAGTTCCATCTTCAGTGGTGACATAGGTTGCTAGAACAACAAAGTGCGAGTCAGGAATATCAATAAAGTCCAACGGACGCTGATATGTCACGCGCTCAAGGGATGATCCCTTAAAGGTCTTAAGAATCTCTACATCGCCAGTAAGGCTGCTGATGAGCGCTTCTGCGACGACAAGAACTTCAGTGACATCTTCATGGGTAACTCTTGCCGCCACGTAATCAACATCTGGGTGAACTGCAATTGCTGTGTTTGAAACCAAAGTCCACGGAGTAGTAGTCCATACGAGTAGTGAGGCCTTTAGCTCAACTAAATCGCCAGAGGTAATTGGGAAGCGGATAAAAACTGAAGGATCTGTAACGGTTTCATACCCTTGCGCTAACTCATGATCGGAAAGCCCAGTTCCACATCGCGGACAATATGGAGCGACTCGGTGATCTTGAACGAGAAGACCTTTCTTCCAGATCTCCTTAAGCGACCACCAGACACTTTCAACATATTCTGGCGACATAGTCCAATACGCTTGATCGAAATCAACCCAGAAACCCATGCGCTCTGTCATCGTTGTGAAGGCATCTACATGTCGAGTTACTGACTCGCGACACTTGTCGTTAAAGGGAGCGATACCGAACTTTTCAATATCGCCCTTGCCAGAAAATCCCAACTCTTTTTCCACTGCAATTTCAACAGGCAGACCGTGACAATCCCATCCAGCTTTACGGGTAACGAACTTGCCTTTCATCGTATGAAAACGTGGAAAGACATCCTTAAAAACGCGCGCTTCAATGTGATGTGTCCCAGGCATTCCGTTGGCAGTCGGTGGCCCCTCGTAGAAAGTCCACGGGCTTTGCCCTTCACGTGCCTTGAGTGAGCGCTCAAAGATTGATTGGTCAGCCCACATCGCAAGGATTGAGTGCTCCATTGCAGGCAGGTCAATCTGGGCTGCGAGTGGGCGAAATTGTGAGCTCATGAGGGTGCCGAGTCTAATGCAGGGCACTTCTCATGCCGCAATCGGCGCTAGCGCCACTAGTGCATTAGGGGCACGAATATTCGCGCCTCGTTAACGAGTGGCATATTTGGTAGAAGTCGAAAAAGCGCATAAGGTGCGCGGCGTGTCAGCAAAAAAGGTAGTCAAGAAGGCGGCGAAGAAAGCTCCCGCCAAAAAGGCCCCTGCCAAGAAGGCTGCAGCTAAACCAGTTAAAAAGGTAGCGAAGAAAGCGCCAGCGAAGAAAATTGCAAAGAAAGCTCCGGCCAAGAAAGCCGTTGCTAAGAAAGCCCCTGTAAAAGCTCCAGTTAAGAAGAGCGCACCAGGTCGTCCTTTTCCAACAAAAGCCGGCAAGCCAACTCTGACAGTTGATGAGAAATCACAGACAGTTTCAGTTGCCACCGTTGTTGCACCAGTTGCAGCACCAGTAGTCGAAGAACGTCGACTTGTCATGCCGCCTCCACCGCGTCCAGTGAAGAGCGGAAAGAAAGTTGCACCACTTAAGCCAATTAAATCTGCTCCTACTCCTGTGACTGCAGCAGCGGGGGAGACCCCATGGAGCGCGGCGGAGCTCAAGGCTATTCGCATCGAACTTTCCAAAGAATTGCTCCGCCTCAAGCACGAACTCGTATTGATCGAGACCGAGATGGAAGAGTTGATCGCAGATTCTGGCGAAGGCGCTGGAGATGATCAAGCAGATTCAGGTACCAAGACCTTCGAACGTGAACACGAAATGTCACTTGTAATTAATGCACGCGACATGGTTTTGCAGACAGAGCGCGCACTCGATCGCATTGATAGTAAGAGCTACGGAAATTGCGAAGATTGCTCAAATCCAATTGGTAAAGAACGACTACAAGTATTTCCACGAGCAACTCTTTGCATGATCTGTAAGCAGAAAGAAGAGCGACGCTAAAGGTGCCTCTGGCAAGATTCACGGCTTACTGGCAGCGCCTTTACTTTCTTGCAGCCATCATCTGGATCATCGATTACTCAACAAAAGTATGGGCTCTAAACAATCTGAGTCAGGTTCAACCAATCAAGGTGATCGGTTCATTTCTCCAACTTCGTTTAGTCTTTAACCCTGGCGCGGCCTTTAGTTTTGGAACTAGTTTCACCTTTATCTTCACAATTCTTTCTATCTTCGCAGTTGGCGTCATTGCCTACTATGCAATCAAGATTACGAATAAGTGGTGGGCTACAGTCCTAGGTTTAGCCTTAGGAGGAGTGCTCGGAAATCTCACCGATCGTATTTTTAGAGAACCATCGCTTTTTAACGGTCATGTCATTGACTTGTTTGAACTTCCGAACTTTCCGGTATTTAACGTTGCCGATATGGCAATAGTCTGTGCCGCGTTACTATCAGTACTCTTAATCGCTAAGGAGATTCCTCCTTTTGCCCCACCAGGCGCGCAGAAGTAATCGAGGAGAACCGTGGCTAGAGAATTACGAACGTTGAGCGTGCCGGAGGGCGTTGCTGGAGAACGTATAGATAGCGCGCTCGTTCGCGTCTTAGGTTTGTCCCGTTCAGCGATTGTGCGACTGATCGAAGATGGCGATATCACCTGTGATGGAAAAGCGTTAGGCAAATCAGATCGTGTGAGCGCGGCTCAAGTCATTGATGTATTGCTCCCTGAAACTATCGAACGCGAGCCAATTCCACTGACGCCTCTAGAAGGGTTAGATGTCGTCTACAACGATGACCACATTCTTGTTATTAATAAGCCAGTCGGATGTGCAGCTCATCCAAGTCCAGGATGGCATGGACCTACTGTCGTGGGAGCACTGGCTGCTGCGGGTTACACGATTTCAACTTCAGGGGCTGCAGAGCGCACCGGAATTGTCCATCGACTAGATGTTGGTACCAGCGGATTGATGGTTGTTGCAAAGACTGATCGTGCATTTACTGTTTTGAAGGAAGCCTTTCGCACGCGAAGTGTTGATAAGACTTATCACGCACTTATTCAAGGACACATTGATCCACCGACCGGCACAATCGATGCGCCAATCGATCGACATCCAAAAGTTGATCACCGATTTGCAGTTGTTGCAGAAGGCAAAGAGAGCATTACTCACTACGAACTCATTGAGTATTACCGCGCCGTTAGCATGGTTAAAGTCGAACTCGAAACCGGACGTACTCATCAAATTCGTGTCCACTTCAGCGCACTTAATCATCCATTGGTTGGTGACACTACTTATGGGGCTGATCCAGTCCTAGCGAAATCGCTGCAGATGTCACGTCCTTGGCTTCACGCTAAAGAACTTCGCTTTGCCCATCCCATCACGCAAGAGCAGATGGAGTTCAAGGCTGACTATCCAGATGACCTTCAGGCTTGTCTGGCGTTGCTATCCGATGCCGTCATTCCTTAAGTGCTAATTTAGCCAGCCTATGAACGGCAATCCTTCAGATTCATTTGTGCACCTGCACGTCCATACCGAGTACTCGATGCTCGATGGCGCTGCTCGTGTTGGCGACTTAGTAGCCGAAGTGGCGCGCCAAGAAATGCCAGCGATTGCAATGACAGATCATGGAAATGTTTTCGGAGCATTTGATTTCTATAAGCAGGCTACAAAGGTCGGCGTTAAACCAATCATCGGAATCGAAGCGTATATCGCCCCAGAATCTCGACATGAGAAGAAGCGCGTGCAGTGGGCAAGCGGCGGAGAAGATGATGTGTCAGGTGGTGGTGCTTACACCCACATGACAATCTTGGCTGAAAACAATCAAGGCCTAGCAAACCTCTTCCGCCTTTCTTCGCTTGCCTCTCTCGAAGGCTATTACTACAAGCCCCGTATGGATCGCGAACTGCTCTCGCGATATGCAGATGGACTCATCGCAACAACAGGGTGTCCTGGTGGCGAGATTCAAACGCGACTTCGTATGGGAAATTATCGAGAAGCACTTCGCGCAGCAAGTGATTACCAAGATATTTTTGGAGCGGCGAATTTCTATCTTGAGGTGATGGACCACGGGATCGATATTGAGAATCGCGTTAAGGCTGACCTACTTAAGTTAGGCAAAGAACTAAAGCTTCCGCTCCTTGCAACAAATGACCTCCACTACACATTCCACGAAGATGCACCGGCGCATGAAGCCCTTCTTTGCGTGCAATCAGGTTCAACCCTTGCCGATCCCAAGCGCTTTAAATTCGACAATAGTGAGTTCTATGTAAAGACCGCGGCTCAGATGCGTGAGCTATTCAAAGATATTCCTGAATCCTGCGATAACACTCTGCTAATTGCAGAGCGCTGTAATGTCACTCTTCGCGAAGGTGAAAACCTCTTGCCTCAATTCGAAGTTCCTGCAGGACAGACAGAAGATTCTTGGCTGCGCGCACTTTCACATGAAGGGCTAAAGAAACGTTTGGGGGATCGCACAACTCCTGAACATGTTTCTCGTCTTGATTACGAACTCGATGTCATGATCAAGATGGGATTTCCCGGATACTTCCTCGTGGTTGCAGATCTCTGTTCACATGCGCGCGAAGTTGGAATTCGCGTAGGTCCTGGTCGTGGATCTGCTGCAGGTTCACTCGTTGCCTACGCCCTTGGAATCACAGGGCTAGAACCCATTGAACACGGATTACTTTTTGAGCGATTCCTTAATCCAGAGCGAATCTCTATGCCAGATATCGATCTCGACTTCGATGAACGTCGCAGATCGGAGATGATCCGTTATGCAACACAGAAATATGGCGATGATCGAGTTGCCCAGATCATTACCTACGGAACAATTAAATCTAAGCAAGCGCTAAAAGATGCCACGCGAGTTCTGGGTTACCCATATGTTATTGGCGAGAAACTCACCAAAGCGTTGCCACCTTCAGTTATGGGCAAGGACATCACACTCGGTGGAGTATTTGATAAAGATGACCCACGCCATGGCGAGGCCGGAGAATTCCGTACACTCTACGAGAGTGACGTTGATTCAAAGCGAGTCGTAGATCTTGCTCGTGGATTAGAGGGACTTAAGCGCCAGTGGGGCGTACACGCAGCTGGTGTCATTCTCTCGAGAGAGCCATTACTTGATGTTATTCCCATTCATCGTCGCGAAGCAGATGGCGCAATCATTACTCAATTCGATATGGGTGCATGTGAAGCAACCGGCCTGCTCAAGATGGATTTCTTGGGACTTCGAAATCTCTCAGTATTAGATGATGCACTCGAAAACATTAAGCTCAATCTGGGAATCGATGTCGTACTCGAAGATTTACCACTCAGCGATGCCAAGACATTTGAGCTACTTGGACGAGGTGACACGCTAGGCGTCTTCCAACTCGATGGCGGACCAATGCGCGCGCTACTTCGCAGCATGTCACCGGATTCATTTGCCGATATCTCGGCGGTGATTGCGCTCTATCGCCCCGGTCCTATGGGTGAGAACGCACATAACAACTATGCGGATCGAAAGAATGGTCGCAAGCCAGTTGAAGCTATTCACCCTGAACTGCGCGAACCTTTGGCAGATATTCTCGGTGATACCTACGGCCTCATTGTTTATCAAGAGCAGGTAATGGCAATTGCGCAGAAGGTTGCTGGCTTCTCACTTGGCCGCGCGGATCTATTGCGTAAGGCGATGGGTAAGAAGAATAAAGAGATTCTTGATAAGGAATACATTCCATTTGAAGCAGGAATGAAGGCCAATGGATTTGGTGATGCCGCTATCAAGAGACTCTGGGAAGTTCTGATTCCGTTCTCCGATTACGCATTTAACCGTGCGCACTCTGCTGGTTATGGCGTCGTCTCTTTCTGGACCGCTTATCTCAAGGCAAACTTTCCGACCGAATATATGGCCGCACTCCTGACCAGCGTTCGCGATGATAAAGATAAATCAGCGCTCTATCTCTCAGAGTGTCGACGTATGGGAATCAATGTTCTGCCGCCAGATGTCAATGAATCAAATTCTGAATACACCCCACGAGGAAGAGATATTCGCTTCGGCCTTGCTGCAATTCGCAATGTCGGAGAAGGCGTAGTTGCATCAATTAAGAGTGCGCGTGAAGCAAAGGGAGCGTTCACCACATTCGGTGACTTCCTTGCCAAAGTTGATGCGCAGGTATGCAATAAGAAGACGATCGAATCTTTGATCAAAGCTGGTGCTTTTGATGATCTTGGTCATCATCGCAAAGCGCTTGTGGCAATCCACCTTGAAGCAATCGATGCTGTGATCGAGAGCAAGCGTGCCGAAGCAATTGGTCAATTTGATCTCTTCGGCGATATTGGCAGCACTGCGATGAGTGGGCTTGAGATCGAAATCCCACAAGGTGAGTGGGATAAGTCCACACTCCTTGCCTTTGAACGCGAAATGCTCGGACTCTATGTCTCAGACCATCCTCTCTTGGGCGTGGAACACATCCTTCGCTCCAATACGGATATGTCCATCAGCGAACTTGTTGAAGTCGGGGGAATGCAGGATGGATTTGTCACAATCGGTGGGTTGATCACCGGTATCTCACGTAAAGTCTCGCGTACCGGATCTTCATGGGCGATTGTTACCGTCGAGGATCTCGAAGGTTCACTCGAAGTTCTCTTCTTTGCAAATACTTACAACCAATATGCACTCACACTTATTGAGGACCGCATCGTAACTATCCGCGGTCGGGCTGATCGCAGAGAGGATCAACTTCGATTTAGTGCATTTGAAATGAATTCCCTAGATGTTTCTAGTGGTCCAGTTGGTCCATTGATGATCTCTCTTCCAATCTCACAATGCACGCCGCCAATTGTTGAAAGAGTGAAAGAGATTCTCAGGTCTCACCCTGGCAAACGCGAAGTACATCTCCAGATTGAAGATTCAGGTAAGAGCACCACAATGAAGATTGATGCCCTCGTCACATCATCACCAAGTCTGAGCGCTGATCTCAAGAGTATTCTCGGTCCAGATTGCCTCGTTCGTAGCTAATCACGCGAATTCACTCCTCATCCGAGTGGCCCTACAAAGTAGACTTGCCTAGTGATTAGAAGAGTTGATCTACGCGGTGCTCGCCACTCCAAGGCTGAAGTCCAAGGCCTATTGCCTCGCGCGACCCTTGATGTCAATGAAGCGATGAAGTTGATCGAGCCAATTCTTACGCGGGTAAAAAATGGCGGGGTTGAAGATCTCTACGCTCTCGGTCAAGAGTTTGACAGAGTTCGACCTCCATCACTTCGCGTTCCACAATCTGCCTTAGATGCAGCCTTGGCTGAACTTGATCCTGAGATTCGCCGTAGCTTGGATATTTCAATAGAACGAATTCGAAAAGTTCATAACGACCAAGTGCGCAACCCTCACACAACCAAAGTTGTTGATGGTGGAACAGTGACAGAGCGATGGATCCCTGTTGATCGCGTAGGTCTTTACGTACCAGGGGGACGAGCGGTTTATCCATCGAGTGTGATGATGAATGTTATTCCAGCGCAGATCGCTAAAGTGCAGAGCATTGCCGTCGCATCACCTCCGCAGAAAGATCATGGGGGATTGCCGCACCCAACAATTCTTGCCACATGTGCTCTACTTGGAATCACTGAGGTCTACGCCGTTGGTGGTGCACAAGCAATTGCACTCTTTGCATACGGAATGAAAGATCTCTGCGAAAAATGTGACATGGTTACTGGGCCTGGCAATATCTATGTCGCTGCCGCAAAGCGTGCCCTTCGTGGTGTGATCGGTATCGATTCAGAGGCAGGTCCAACAGAAATTGCAATTTTGGCAGATGAGACTGCAGATGCACGAAATGTTGCAGCTGATCTCATTAGTCAGGCAGAGCACGATGTTATTGCGGCTGCTGTTTTGGTCACGCCATCACTTGCTCTGGCAGAGGCAGTCGAGAAAGAACTTGCTAGACAAATCAAACTAACAAAGCACGCAGAACGCATCACGACCGCTCTCTCTGGAATTCAGAGTGCGATTGCAATTGTTGATGATGTCGCCCAGGGGATAGATGTTGTTAACGCCTATGCTGCCGAGCACCTTGAAATTCAGACACAGGATGCACGCGGCGACAGCGCAAAGATTAGAAATGCAGGTGCAGTTTTTATTGGTAATTTCACACCGGTATCTCTTGGTGATTACTCGGCTGGCTCTAATCACGTACTACCAACAGGTGGATGCGCCTGCCACAGCAGCGGACTTTCAGTAGCAACTTTTCTTCGCGGACTTCACTTCGTCGAATATAGCGAGAGCGCATTTAAAGATATTGCACCTACTGTCATCACACTCGCTCAGGCAGAAGACCTGCCTGCGCATGGTCAAGCGATGAGTGCGCGTTTGGAAGAGCGATGACAGGTTCACGCTGGCCCAGTTGGCTACCTTTACGAGAATCTCTCGCTCCGTTATCTGCATACGGAGCACCTCAAGTTGACGCAGAGGCAACGCTTAACACAAATGAGAATCCGTTCTCTCTTTCGCCTGAACTCGTCTCTGCTATTGCAGCACGAATTTCTCAAGTAGCGGCCAATCTCAACCGCTACCCGGATCGTGATGCACGTGAACTCAGATCCGGTTTGGCAAGCTATATCAACCAACTCTCAGGAACTGCGCTTTCAGCATCTCAAGTCTGGGTTGCAAATGGAAGTAATGAAATTATTCAGTCCCTATTTTTGGCATTTGGAGATCGCCCTGCGATCGGTTTCCTTCCTTCATACTCAATGCACCCGCTGATTGCTCGAGTTACATCAACAGAATGGGTAGACGGCAAACGTCGCTCTGATTATTCACTTGACATCGATAGCGCAATAACTCAGATTGCGCAGGCAGCACCTGCTCTTACTTTCATCACCACTCCAAATAATCCAACCGGTGAAGCGATTTCGATCGACGATATTGAAAAGATTGCGGAGATAGTTCCGGGCTTGCTCGTAGTAGATGAGGCATATGCTGAATTTTCTGAACAGAGATCTGCAGTTACTCTGATTGAGAAGTATCCGCAGATTGTTGTCATCCGCACGATGAGCAAGGCATTCTCTTTTGCTGGAGCGCGCGTGGGATATCTACTCGCTCACCCATCAGTAGTCGATGCAATGATGCTTGTTCGACTTCCTTATCATTTAAGCACTCTTACTCAAGGGGCTGCTTTAGTTGCCTTGGATTTTAAAGATGAGTTGCTCTCAGGGGTTGCCGTGCTCAGGGCAGAGCGCGATCGCGTTGCATCGTCGCTACGCAAATTGGGACTTACCGTCCTTCCAAGTCAGGCAAATTTTCTACTCTTCTCGGGTTTCCAAAGATCATCGCCCCAGTTATGGCAAGAGATGCTTGATCGCGGAATTTTGATTCGAGATGTGGGATTATCAGGGTACTTACGCACCACAATCGGCACTGGCGCCGAAAATGACAAGTTTCTACATGCGCTACGAGAGTGCTTAGCTAAGGAGAAATCATGAGAACTGCACGCGTTGAAAGAACAACAAAAGAATCCAAGGTCCTGGTCGAGATTAACCTCGACGGAAGTGGTCAGATCAACGTTGACACTGGGGTGCCGTTCTTCGATCACATGCTCTCTCAACTTGGAAAGCACTCAGGTTTTGATTTAACGGTAAAGACAGATGGCGATGTAGATGTTGACTCTCACCATACTGTTGAAGATACATCTCTAGCATTTGGCCAGGCTCTTCGCGAAGCGCTCGGTGCTAAGGCTGGAATCCGTCGCTTTGGCGATGCCATGGTTCCACTAGATGAAGTACTTGTTCAGGCAGCGGTTGACTTATCGGGACGTCCTTACCTTGTTCACCGTCAACCAGAAATCGTTGAGCTCATCGGAACATTTGATACAACTTTAGGTAAGCACATCTGGGAGTCCATCGTTGCGGAGGCTCGCATCGCACTTCACATTCGCGTTCTTGAGGGACGAAATGCCCACCATGTCTTTGAAGCGCAGTTCAAGGCAGTTGCTCGTGCACTTCGTGACGCAGTGGCTCTCGATGCAAGAGTCAGCGGTATTCCTTCAACAAAGGGCTCACTCTAATTTCAACAATTGCAATTCTGGATTACGGATCAGGCAACCTTCGGTCAGCAGTTCGCGCATTTGAAACTTCCGGTCACGATGTCATTCTGACCTCAGATCCAGATGTTGCACGTGAAGCCACCGGATTAGTAGTCCCAGGAGTAGGTGCATTCTCTGCCTGCATGAGTGGCTTAAATAGAGTTAAAGCCGCTGAAGTAATTCATGCACGTTATAAGCAATCACGTCCCACCATCGGTATCTGCATTGGAATGCAAGTTCTATTTGCCGATAGCGATGAGAATGGCGCACATGCGGGAATCAAAATTTGGCCGACATCAGTTAGCAAATTACACGCACCTGTCTTGCCGCATATGGGCTGGAATACCGTTGCACCAGATTCAAAGTCTCTGCTCTTTAAAGGAGTTGAGGGGGAGTCCTTCTATTTCGTGCATTCTTACGCTGCGCGTGAGCTGCCTGGGGCAGTTAATACCTATGCCACTCACGGCGAAAAGTTTCTTGCCGCAACAGAAGATGGTGCATTGAGCGCAACTCAGTTTCATCCCGAAAAGTCTGGGCGAGCCGGTCTTGCGCTGATTAAGAATTGGAGTAAATCACTATGAGTTTTCTTGAACTCTTGCCTGCAGTAGATGTTAAAGATGGGCGCGCAGTTCGCCTCGTTCAGGGCGAGCTGGCACGCGAAAGCATCTATGGCTCTCCACTTGATGTTGCTCTTGATTTTCAAAATTCTGGTGCGCAATGGTTACACCTGGTTGATCTAGATGCTGCTTTTGGCCGTGGAGAAAATAGCGCGGTACTCGCCGAAGTGGTTGGCAGATTAGATATCGACGTTGAACTCTCAGGTGGAATTCGTGACGATGAGTCGCTCACACGTGCACTCGCTACTGGATGTCGACGAGTCAATCTCGGAACTGCTGCGCTGGAAAATCCTGAATGGACAGCGCGCGTGATCGCAGAACACGGTGATCGCATCGCTGTGGGGCTCGATGTACGCGGACACGTTCTGGCAGCGCGAGGATGGACAAAAGAAGGTGGCGATCTCTTTGAAACGTTGGCGCGCCTCGAGTCAGATGGTTGTGCACGCTATGTTGTTACTGATGTGACAAAGGATGGCACTTTGCAGGGACCGAACCTAGAGTTGCTGAAAGAAGTTTGTGCTGCAACCAAAAAACCAGTTGTAGCTAGTGGCGGTATTTCAAGTCTTGCAGATATCAAGGCGCTCTGTTCTCTCAATGAAATTGGCGTTGAAGGAGCGATTGTCGGCAAGGCGCTCTATGCAGGTGCCTTCACTTTGGAACAGGCCCTAGAGGTAACTCGTTCATGACTTTATCTTCTCGAATCATCGCCTGCCTTGATGTTAATGAAGGACGCGTAGTCAAGGGCGTTAACTTCACAGATCTCGTTGATGCAGGAGATCCAGTTGAGATGGCAAAACTTTACGATAGTGAAGGTGTTGATGAGCTCACCTTTCTAGATATTTCAGCAAGCGTTACAAATCGGGAGACTACATACGATGTTGTGAGCAGAACTGCTGAGCAGGTGTTTATCCCATTAACTGTTGGTGGCGGAGTTAGAACTGTCGATGACGTTGATCGCCTATTGCGATCCGGCGCAGATAAAGTTTCAGTTAATACGGCGGCAATTGCTCGTCCTGAATTGATTTCAGAGATCGCCGATCGATTTGGAACGCAAGTTCTCGTGCTATCAGTTGATGCTCGCAGAGCGCGAACAATTTCTGGTTTTGAAGTTACCACTCATGGTGGACGTACCAGCGCTGGTATTGATGCTCTGGAATGGATCGAGAAAGCAACAGCGCTCGGCGTTGGTGAAATTCTTCTCAACTCAATGGATGCAGATGGAACTCGCGCAGGCTATGACATCGGGATGATTGGAAGAGTGCGTGAGATTTCGTCATTGCCCCTTATCGCTAGCGGGGGAGCAGGATCACTCGAAGACTTCGCAGCAGCCATTGAAGCCGGCGCTGATGCTCTCTTGGCCGCCAGCGTCTTTCACTTTGGGGTTCATCGCATCAGTGATGTGAAGAAGTACTTAGCTGAGCATGGATATTGCGTGCGCACGAGCGCTCTGACCTAAGGCACAATTACCCCGTGAGCATCTCTCTTTCTCCTGCAATTCTTGAACTTCTCAAGAACTCTGATGACTTGATGCCTGCTATTGCTCAAGACAGTCTCTCTGGCGAAGTTCTGATGCTCGCCTACGTTAATACGGAATCACTGGCGCAGACAATTGAATCTGGTTTTGCGACATATTTCAGTCGTTCACGAAATCAACTCTGGAAAAAGGGTGAGACTTCCGGTCACCTTCAAAAAGTTGTCTCTATCTCCATCGATTGTGATGGAGATGCAATTCTCTTTCAGGTGGAACAAGAAGGCGTTGCCTGTCATACCGGTGAATTTACCTGCTTCCACCGCGAGATTTATCCAGCTAAAGAAGAGAACAGTTAGTTTGTGGTGATATGAATCTTCAGGAGTTTAGAGAGTACGCATCTAAGTACAACGTAATCCCTGTTTACAGAAAACTCTTAGCCGACGGAGAAACTCCGCTTGGCGTCTATCGCAAGTTATCTGGCAATGCTGCAGGTTCATTCCTGCTCGAGTCGGCAGAGCATGGTGGTGCTTGGTCTCGATACTCATTTGTTGGAGCGCACTCACAAGCAACACTCACCGAAAGAGATGGCACTGCTCATTGGATTGGAACCCCGCCAGCAGGTGCGCCACAAGGGATTGATCCACTGCAAGCGTTACGCCAATCTGCCTCGCATCTTCGTTCACCGAAGATTGCAGGGTTACCGCCGCTTACTGGTGGCCTTGTTGGATATATGAGTTATGACAGCGTCAGAGGGCTAGAGAAGTTACCTTCGCTAGCAGTTAAAGACATTCCACTTCCTGAAATTGCCTTCATGTTGACTAGCGATCTCGCCGTACTCGACCATGCCGATGGAACCATTACGTTAATTGCTAACGCAATCAATTGGGATGGAAGCGATGATCGCGTTGATGAAGCATATGAGGATGCGCAGAAACGTTTAGATCGAATGCAGAGCGAACTCGCAGCGCCGCTAGAAGGACATCTTGCACAGATTACTTCGAACGCTGACCCAATCTTCGATCGCAACATCAGCCAGGAAGAGTTCATCGCAAAGGTGGGCCTTGCCAAGGAAGAGATTCTTGCGGGCGAAGCTTTCCAGATCGTCTTGTCACAACGTTTCTCCATGGAGTGCACTGCCGATGCAATTGATGTGTATCGCATGTTGCGATTACGAAATCCATCTCCATATATGTATCTCTTTAGATTTGAAGGCGGAGTAGATGTTGTTGGATCAAGTCCAGAGGCCTTAGTTAAAGTAACTGAAGGCCAAGTGATGGTTCACCCAATCGCTGGTACACGTAAGCGCTCATCATCTCCAGAAGAGGATAAACGCCTCGGCGAAGAGCTACTTGCTGATCCCAAGGAGCGCGCAGAGCATTTAATGTTGGTTGATCTTGGTCGAAACGACCTAGGTCGAATCTGTGCTGCAGGAACTGTTGAAGTAGTTGATTTCATGAGCGTTGAGCGATACTCACATGTGATGCATATTGTTTCAACAGTCACGGGAACTCTGGCAAAAGAAAAAACTGGAGTAGATGCGCTCTTTGCAACATTCCCAGCAGGAACCCTCTCTGGTGCGCCGAAGCCGCGAGCGATGGAGATCATCGAATCACTCGAACCTCATCGTCGCGGGCTCTATGGCGGTGCAATTGGTTACCTTGATTTCACAGGAAATGTGGATACCTGTATTGCTATTCGCACCGCACTTATTTACGACGGCCGTGCATATGTACAGGCAGGGGCGGGAATAGTTGCAGATTCGGATCCGCAATCTGAGAACCAAGAGTGTCTTAACAAGGCTGCTGCCGTTCTTGGCGCAGTTAGCGCCGCTCAGGTGATGAGGTCTGCAGAGTGAAGGATTTACTTCCCATTGCAATCAGCGCAGTAGTAATTGGCGCGATCGTAATTTTTTTGAGTAGACACTTTTCTCTCTCATCTCGTTATGAACGCAAGCCAAAGGTTCACACACCATGGAGTGCGCAAGACCACGGAATCGATCCAACGGATGAGCAAAAGTAGTGAGCGTCCTCGATTCAATCATCGCTGGCGTTCGCGAAGATTTAGCCAAACGCCGACTGCCACTTGGTGAGTTGCGGGAAAAGTTAGAAGGCGCACCAGCGGTTATCGACGCACATCCTGGGTTACGCGGTGATCTCATTAGCGTGATCGCTGAAGTGAAGAGATCTTCACCGAGTAAGGGATCGTTGGCTGCGATTGCAGATCCAGCAAAACTTGCCGAGCAGTACCAGCAGGCAGGAGCGAGTGTCATCAGCGTACTTACAGAAGAGCGGAGATTTGCTGGCTCTCTCGCCGACCTTGAGTCAGTGCGCAGCGCTGTAAACATCCCAGTTCTTCGCAAAGACTTTATGGTTGATGAGTATCAATTTTATGAAGCACGAGCATTTGGGGCTGATGTGGTCTTACTTATCGTCGCCGCTCTATCTCCTCGTCAACTCAACGATTACTACGAGATGGCCACCGAGTTAGGGATGGCAAGTCTTATCGAAGTTCACACTCATGATGAGTTGGAACGTGCCATGGAGATTTCACCCAGAATCATTGGAATTAATTCTAGAAATCTCAAAACTCTTGAGGTTGATCAAAAAGCCTTTGCCGAGCTGCTTCCAGAAATTCCCGCAGAGATCATTAAGGTGGCTGAATCGGGAATCTCGACCAGAGTCGAGGTGGAGACGGCCCGAGCTTTTGGCGCAGATGCAATTCTCGTGGGTGAGGCTCTCGTGCGTGCGGGGGATCCAATTTCTGCACTGCAGACTCTGCGCGGTCTCTAGTACCCTCACTTCTATGACTCTTGATACGAAGGAAATCATCGGCCACTTTGGTCCTTACGGTGGTCGCTTTGTACCTGAAGCTTTAATTGGTGCACTCGAAGAACTCGAACAGGCACATATTGCCGCGGGGTCCGATCCTGCATTCGCACTTGAGTTAGATCAATTACATCGCACTTACACGGGTCGCCCTAGCATCATTACCGAAGTGCCACGTTTTGCAGAATATGCAGGCGGCGCTCGGATTTTGCTCAAGCGAGAAGATCTCAACCACACTGGCTCGCATAAGATCAATAACGTTTTAGGCCAAGCACTTCTTACAAAGCGTATGGGTAAAAAGCGCATCATCGCCGAAACTGGTGCAGGACAGCACGGAGTTGCATCCGCAACTGCTGCAGCCCTTATGGGACTTGAGTGCGTTGTCTACATGGGCGAGGAAGACACAAAGCGCCAAGCCCTGAACGTTGCACGAATGAAATTACTCGGCGCAGAAGTTGTCCCAGTGACAAGCGGTTCGCGTACCCTAAAAGATGCAATCAATGAAGCGATGCGTGATTGGGTAACAAATGTAGAGACCACTCATTACCTACTTGGAACTGTCGCAGGACCGCACCCATTCCCAACAATGGTTCGAGATTTTCACCGAATCATTGGCGTTGAAGCACGGGCACAAGTTTTAGAGTTAACTGGAAAGCTTCCAGATGCTGTTCTTGCATGCGTCGGCGGTGGTTCAAATGCGATCGGCATCTTCCACCCCTTTATAGATGACACCGAAGTTGCACTTATCGGCCTTGAAGCAGGTGGCGATGGAGTAAGCACTGGAAGACATGCGGCGACAATTACAGGTGGAACTCCAGGAGTTCTCCACGGAACTCGCTCGTATGTTTTGCAAGATGAAAATGGACAAACTGTTGAGTCTCATTCAATATCAGCCGGTCTTGATTATCCTGGTGTAGGCCCTGAGCACGCTTATCTCCACGACATCGGTCGTGCGCAGTATCGTGCTATTACAGATGCACAAGCGATGGAAGCATTCGCTCTTCTCTGTCGCACCGAAGGAATCATCCCTGCTATCGAAACCGCGCACGCACTTGCGGGTGCGATGCAAGTAGGTAAAGAACTTGGACCAAATGCAACAATTCTCATTAATCTATCTGGGCGCGGAGATAAAGATGTGGCAACTGCTGCGGCCTACTTTGGAATTGAACTGTAGAAATGAGTCTTGATACACCTCTCGATCGCGTAATGGCGAAGGCGAAGAGTGAGAACCGAGCAGCACTTATTGCTTATATCCCTGCGGGATTTCCCAGCCACGAAGGTTGCAAAAAAGTGATTGCAGCATTTGCTGAAGGGGGAGTCGATGCGATTGAAATTGGGTTTCCATATAGCGATCCAGTTATGGATGGACCAACAATTCAAGCTGCTGCGGTGCAATCTCTTAGCCAAGGAACTGGCGCGAAGGAAGTTTTTGAATCACTGCAATGCGCGCACGATCATGGCGTTGCAGCAGTTGTCATGACGTATTGGAATCCGATTGAGCGCTATGGCGTTGATAAGTTCGCACAGGCAATTGCTGATCACGGTGGATCTGGAGTAATCACCCCCGATCTCACAGTTGAGGAATCACAAGGATGGATTGCCGCTACCGATGCCTCACAGATCAATCGAATCTATGTTGTTGCGCCGAGTACTTCTGATTCCAGATTGCCAGTTGTAACGAGTAAGTGCGGTGGTTTTGTCTATGCGGCAAGCATGATGGGTGTGACTGGAACACGAACGAGCGTCTCTTCATCGGCTTCGAAATTGGTTGCGCGTGTTCGTACAACAACCGATACGCCCATTAGCGTCGGACTGGGAGTATCAACTCGTGAACAGGCACGTTCTGTTGCAGGTTATGCCGATGGAGTGATCGTGGGTTCAGCATTTATCAACGCCCTTCTAGAAGCACCAGATGAAGCATCCGGTTTACGCGCTGTAAAAGAATTGGCGCAAGAGTTAGCGCTAGGAGTACGTGAAGGGCGATGAAAAACTTTCTGATGGCAAAGCAAGAGTGGATAACAACCCTCTTCCGTTTCGGCTTTGGCGCATTCCTACTTTATGCCGGCGGAGTTAAAGCGTTGGATCCCGCTTCATCTGCAAACGCGACAGCGGCCTATAAAATTCTTCCAACGGATCTTGCTCATCTTGCGGGCTATATATTGCCCTGGTTTGAAGTTGCCATTGCAATTTTTCTCATCCTTGGAATCTTTATTCGACCAGCGGCTATCGCTAGCGCTCTCTTAATGTTGATGTTTGCGGGAGCGATCGCCTCTGTCTGGGCGCGCGGCATGCTCATTGACTGTGGTTGTCTCGGTGGAGGAGGAGCCCTCGATCCATCTCAGGCGACAGAGGCTCGTATTGACTACGCGATTGCTATTGTCCGCGACCTAGCGTTTGTAGGCATGTGTCTTTACATTTTCAAGTACCCTTATGGAAAACTTTCTCTCGACAAAAAGCCAGAAACAACTACCCAAGCTAGTGAGGACCAGCAATGAGTAAGCCAAAGAAGAATTTAGTTAAATCACAAGGCGGAGATCCATTTACCCGTTGGCTTGTCATCGGAATGGTGACGCTTGTGGTGGTAGTTGGTGCCGTCTTTAGCTTAACGAGCGAGAACAAGGCGAAGAATGTCGCCTTCACCGCACTTGATTCTTTTCAGTCACTTGGCGCTGTTCCCGCTAGCGTGGATTCTGCCGCGGGTGATGGGATTGTCTTTAATCCAGGACTTCCAACAAAGATTGATATCTTTGAAGACTTTCAATGTCCAGTTTGTAAAATGTTTGAAGAACCAATCGGTGGCTATTTGACATCGTTGATTACCGAGAAAAAAGCTCAGGTTACCTACCATCCTCTCTCATTCCTTGGTAACGGAAGAGAAGATGACGAATCAATTGCGGCATCAAATGCGGCATATTGCGCAGTCGATGAAGATAAGTTCCTTGATTTCCATAAGGCTCTCATGGATGTTCAATCTCAAGTTGAGAACTCAGGATTTCTTAACTCAGAGAACCTCATCACAATTGGCAAGAAAATTGGAATCACTTCAAGCACTTTTGCCGATTGTGTAACAAACAAGTCGAAACTTATAAATGTTGTTGCTGCAACGGAGTCAATGAATCGCTATGGCGTACGAGGCACTCCTACGACCCTGATTAACGGCAAGGTTTGGGAACGCCAATCACCTAGCTTTGATCTCAACGAATTCAGAGCTGCAGTTGAGGCCGCAGCAAAGTAATTTCTGAGCCCTTGCAAATAGGTACTCAGATGTTTACTCGCTACATACCGTCCCCATCTCAATCTTCATTTGAGGTGGGTCCGTTCACCTTCCATTTCTATGCGCTCTGCATCATCGCTGGAATCGCAGTAGCAATCTGGTTGGGTGATAAGCGTCTGCGTGCCCACGATCCGATGTTGGTGACAGTTGTCTCGGATGTCGCGATCTTTGCAGTTCCTGCAGGAATCATCGGCGGCCGGTTCTATCACGTCCTCTCATCGCCAAGTGATTTCTTTGGTAGTAATGGTTCTTTTCTAGATATCTTCGCAATCTGGAAAGGTGGACTTGGAATCTGGGGTGCTATCTCCTTAGGCGCGCTCGGTGCTTATGTGGGATATCGCAGAGTCGGTCGCACACGTCCAGATATCAAACTTCCACACTTTCTTGTTTTCCTTGACGCGTTAGCGCCAGGCATTCTCTTTGCGCAAGCGATAGGTCGCTTTGGTAATTGGTTTAACGTTGAACTTTTCGGAAGACCTCTTGATGCTTGGTGGGCACTGGAAGTTCCACTGGGAAAGAGGCCCGCTTCTTTAAGAGCATTTGAAACATTTCACCCCACATTTCTCTACGAAGCAATCTGGTGTTCACTTGTCGCCATCATTCTGATTATTCTTGGCAAGAAGCTCCTTACGGGCCAAGTCTTTGCGACCTACATCGCTGCCTACTGTCTTGGACGCTTCTTTATTGAGGGTATTCGAATTGATTCAGCGAACCTCTTTTTCGGATTGCGACAAAATGAATGGGTGAGCATCACAGTGGGGGCGATAGCACTGGCTTCTTACATTCGAATACGACACAAGTACAAAAACCTCGGGTAGTATCTTGCCATGAGCCTTGAATCGGTCTATCAACGCAATCTTCATCACCGCGCACATCGCGCAGGTTGGTTACGTGCTGCCGTTCTTGGCGCTAACGATGGATTGGTATCAACTGCTAGCTTAATGATCGGTGTTACCGCTGCAAATCCAGGAGAAAATTCTTTCCTTATTACAGCTGGAGTCGCTGCAATTGTTGCAGGCGCAATGTCTATGGCTGTTGGCGAATATGTCTCAGTGCGATCACAAAATGATGTTGAAGAATCCGATAGGCAGATGGAGATAGATCATCTTGCAGCAGATCCAGATGGTGAATTGATGGAACTTGCAGAGATTTATGTTGGTCGTGGTTTAACTCCAGAGCTCGCACAAGAAGTTGCGCGTCAGATGCATGCTCGTGATCCACTTGAGGCTCACTTACGTGATGAACTCGGTCAAACGCCAGAAAACAAAGCGCGTCCGTTACAGGCTGCTTTTGCATCGGCTGCAAGTTTTACCGTGGGCGGATTAATTCCATTTGTCGGAGCATTCGCTCCAACACCTGGCACGGTTGTGCTCAGCATTGTGGGCTTTGCCTTGGCTGGCCTGTTTGTCACAGGAATTTTGAGCGCAAAGACTGCCGGCAGGAATGTCTTCGGGCCGACCGTGCGAGTAATGCTCGGAGGAGCTTTCGGTATGGCGGTCACCGCTGGGATAGGCCGCCTTCTCCATATCAACCTGGGCTAGTTGGCCTGGATCACCGTTTTGATCTTTCACTCCGGGCTGGCAGTTGCTACCCTGAGCATGGGTCAACGTTGTCCCGTTGAGTACTAACGGTAACTGACAACAGGAGATCTTCTTTAATGGCACTTCCATCAACATTTCCAGCCGCACAAGGGTTATATAACCCTGCCAATGAGCATGATGCATGCGGCGTTGCGATGGTCGCCACCTTAAATAAAATTGCAACAAACGAAATTGTTGCTCAAGCACTCACAGCGCTGCGCAATCTAGAACACCGCGGTGCAGCTGGTGCTGAACCAGATAGCGGAGATGGCGCTGGAATATTAATTCGCGTACCTGATGCTTTCTATCGCGCAATAACAGATTTTGATCTTCCTGTAGAAGGGAGTTATGCAACAGGTATCGCGTTTATCCAACCTGGATTTGATCCAACTTCCTTAATTGAATCTCTTGCAGCACAAGAAGGACTTCACATTCTGGGTTGGCGCGATTTACCAACCAACCCAACATCTGTTGGCAAGACCGCGCAATCTGTGATGCCAATCTTCAAGCAGCTTTTTATCAAGGGCAACAACGGTGAAAGTGGAATTGCACTTGATCGATTGGCTTTCGCTCTACGTAAGCAGGCAGAGCATGCCGGCGAAATTTACTTCCCATCATTTTCATCACAAACAATTGTCTACAAGGGAATGCTCACAACCGGACAACTCGAAGAGTTCTTTCCTGACCTTAGCGATGAGAGAGTTGTTTCGCCCTTAGCTCTTGTTCACTCACGTTTTTCTACCAATACTTTTCCATCATGGCCACTTGCACACCCATATCGCTTTATCGCACACAACGGCGAGATCAATACCGTTAAAGGCAACCGCAACTGGATGCGTGCTCGTGAAGCGCTCCTGCAAAGCGATCTCATTCCAGGAGATATCTCTCGCCTCTTTCCAATTGTGGAAATGTCAGGCAGCGACTCTGCATCCTTCGATGAAGTTCTTGAGCTGCTCTATCTTGGTGGTCGCTCACTCCCGCACGCAGTTTTGATGATGATTCCTGAAGCGTGGGAGAACCATGCGACGATGTCACAAAAGCGTCGCGATTTTTATGCTTTCCACTCATCCCTTATGGAACCGTGGGATGGTCCAGCATGTGTGACATTTACCGATGGCAATCAGGTCGGCGCAGTTTTGGATCGCAATGGTCTACGTCCTTCACGTTTCTGGGTGACACACGATGGAATGGTTGTTCTCGCATCAGAGGCCGGAGTTCTCGATTTTCCCGCAGAGAAGATTGCTCGTAAGGGTCGCTTGCAACCAGGCAAGATGTTCCTCGTAGATATCGAAGCTGGACGCATTATCGAAGATGATGAGATTAAAGATTCTCTCGCCGATGCAGCGCCATATGGAAAATGGGTTGAGGATGGAGTTGTAAAACTCTCTGATCTTCCAGCTCGCGAACACATTATCTATCCACACTCTTCAGTTGTACGTCGCCAACGCGCATTCGGATATACCGAAGAAGAACTTCGCATCATTATTACGCCGATGGCAAAGAATGGAGCTGAGGCTCTTGGTTCGATGGGCACAGATACTCCGATTGCAGCCCTTTCAAATAAGCCACGCGTTCTCTTTGATTACTTCACTCAACTTTTTGCTCAAGTAACAAATCCTCCGCTCGATGCCATTCGCGAAGAGATTGTCACAAGCCTTGGTGGATCTATCGGACCCGAGCACAATCTTCTCGATCCAGGACCACAATCTTGTCGCCAGATTCTTCTTCCCTTCCCAGTTATTGATAATGACGAGCTGGCAAAAATTATTCACGTGAATGCTGATGATGATTATTCACATCTGCAGTCATACGTTGTGCGCGGTCTCTTCCCGGTCTCCGGCGATGGAAACACTCTGCGCAATCGACTTGAGGAAATCAAAGAAGAGGTAAGTCAGGCAATTACTGAAGGTGCACGCATCATCGTTCTTTCAGACCGAAATGGCGATGCCGAAGACACTCCTATTCCTTCTCTTCTGCTCACCGCAGCAGTTCATCACCATTTGATTCGCCAAAAGACTCGCACCAAGGTTGGACTAGTTGTAGAGGCTGGAGATGTTCGTGAAGTTCACCATGTAGCCCTACTAATTGGTTACGGGGCAGCAGCTGTTAACCCATATCTGGCGATGGAGAGCGCAGAGGATCTTGTTATCCAAGGTGTAATCACAGGTATTACTCCAGAGAAGGCTGTCCATAACATTATTAAGGCTCTCGGTAAGGGTGTTCTCAAGGTGATGTCAAAGATGGGAATCTCTACCATCGCTTCCTATACGGGCGCACAAGTTTTTGAAGCCATAGGTATTGCGCAAGACGTTGTCGATGAATTCTTTGTCGGAACAACTTCGCGTCTCGGTGGAGTCGATCTTGATGTAATTGCTGAAGAGACAATCAAGCGCCATCACATTGCTTACCCACCTGGGGGAGAAGTGCCTGGAACAAAGCGACTGCCAATCGGTGGCGAATATCAGTGGCGCCGTGATGGTGAGCCACACTTATTTAACCCAGAGACAGTCTTTACTTTGCAGCACGCAACTAGATCAAAGCGATATGACGTCTTCAAGCGATATACAAAAGCTGTCGATGATCAAAGTAAAGCGTTGATGACTCTGCGCGGACTCTTTGAATTCGATACCACAACCCGTGCTCCGATCTCTGTCGATGAAGTTGAATCAATTGCTGACATTGTTAAGCGTTTTTCTACTGGTGCCATGTCATACGGTTCGATTTCACAAGAAGCGCACGAAACTCTTGCCATCGCGATGAATCGCCTTGGTGCCAAATCAAATACAGGTGAAGGTGGAGAAGATCCTTCTCGATTTACACCTGAAGCTAATGGAGATTCAAAGCGAAGCGCTATCAAGCAGGTTGCTTCCGGCCGATTTGGCGTAACAAGTGAGTACTTAGTCAATGCTGATGACATTCAAATTAAGGTCGCACAAGGAGCAAAGCCTGGTGAAGGTGGACAGCTCCCTGGTAACAAGGTCTATCCATGGATTGCCACAGTGCGTTATTCAACTCCTGGCGTTGGCTTGATCTCACCTCCTCCTCACCACGATATTTACTCGATCGAGGATCTTGCTCAGCTCATTCATGATCTTAAGAATGCAAATATGAATGCACGTATCCACGTCAAACTTGTTGCAGAAGTTGGTGTTGGAACTGTTGCGGCCGGAGTATCTAAGGCCCATGCAGATGTTGTACTTATTTCAGGTCACGATGGCGGAACAGGTGCATCTCCACTTACTTCACTCAAGCATGCGGGTGCACCATGGGAGCTCGGCTTAGCTGAGACGCAACAGACACTTCTGCTTAATGGCCTTCGCGATCGCATCGTTGTGCAGACTGATGGTCAACTCAAGACTGGTCGGGATGTAGTTATCGCAGCACTTTTGGGTGCAGAAGAGTTTGGTTTTGCTACTGCTCCACTAGTTGTATCTGGATGCGTGATGATGCGAGTCTGTCATTTGGATACTTGTCCTGTCGGCGTTGCAACACAAAATCCAGAATTGCGAAAGAGATTTACTGGCAAGCCAGAGTTTGTCGAGACTTTCTTTGAATACATTGCAGAAGAAGTTCGCGAGATCTTGGCTTCTCTTGGATTTAGAACTTTGCAAGAAGCTATTGGTCACGTTGAGTACCTCAATACTCAGAGAGCGGTCGCGCATTGGAAGACAAGCGGATTGGATCTCACTCCATTACTTGTTCGTCCCGAGGTAGAGAGTGCGCTCTATCAAACAACGACACAGGACCATGGACTAGTCCACGCTCTTGATAATCTTCTTATCGGAAAGGCACAGGCAGCCCTCACCTCTGGCAGCAAAGTGTCGATTGAGTCAGCGGTGCGCAACGTCAACCGCACAGTGGGCACGATGCTTGGCGCTGAGATCACTCGAAAGTTCGGGGGAGCAGGACTTCCTGCAGATACCGTTCTCGTCACGCTTCGCGGTTCAGCCGGACAATCACTGGGCGCATTCATTCCATCAGGTCTGACTTTAAAACTATTCGGAGACTCCAACGACTATGTCGGCAAGGGATTATCTGGCGGCCGAATAATTGTTCGCCCAGATGAAAAAGCTACATTTGAATCGGAAGAGAACGTCATTGCAGGAAACGTGATTGGTTACGGAGCAACATCAGGAGATCTTTTCCTACGTGGCATTGTCGGCGAACGTTTCTGCGTACGAAACTCTGGAGCAACCGCTGTAGTTGAGGGCATTGGCGATCACGGATGTGAGTACATGACGGGTGGAACTGTTGTCGTTCTTGGTCGGACTGGACGTAACTTTGCAGCCGGCATGTCCGGCGGCCGTGCATTTGTTCTCGACCTCAATGCAGATCTAGTGAATACAGAGATGGTCGATGTGCTGGCTGTGCCGGCAGATCAAAAGGAAGCACTCAAGACCATTGTGACTTCTTTCTTCAATGAGACAGAATCTCAAGTTGCTGGAAACTTACTTCTCGATTGGGAGAGTTCATTACATCGAATCTCACTTGTAATGCCTCGTGATTATGCGCGGGTACTTGCGGCGATGGAGAAGGCGACTCGTGAAGGTCTCCCAATAGATCAATATGTTATGGAGGTTGCAGCAAATGGCTGATCCAAAAGGATTTATGACAACTCCGCGCGAGACGCCTAAGCGTCGACCTGTTGATGTACGCATTAAAGATTGGCGCGAGGTTTATGAACCACAAAGTATGGAACATCTACAGAAGCAGGCAGGTCGCTGCATGGATTGTGGCATTCCTTTCTGTCACTCAGGATGCCCACTAGGCAATCTCATTCCTGAGTGGAATGACTTGATCTATCGAGGCGACACAACGGAAGCAATAGCGCGTTTACATGCGACAAACAATTTCCCAGAGTTCACTGGCCGCCTCTGCCCAGCACCATGTGAGACTGCATGTGTTGTCGCAATCAATGCTGAAGCTGTCACAATCAAGCAGGTTGAACTTCGGACTATTGAAGAAGCCTTCGGTTCGGGCGATGTAAAGCCACTTGCACCAGATCGCCTTACTGGAAAGACAGTTGCAGTAATTGGTTCTGGTCCTGCGGGCCTAGCTGCTGCCCAACAACTCACTCGTGCTGGCCATACCGTCGTTGTCTATGAGCGTGCGGACAAGATTGGTGGACTTCTTCGTTACGGAATTCCTGAATTCAAAATGGAGAAGAACATCATTGATCGCCGCCTTGCTCAGATGGAGAAGGAAGGTACGCGCTTTCGTACCGGCATAAATGTTGGAGTCGACATCACTGGATCTGAATTGCGTCAAAAGTATGACGCTGTTGTCCTTGCACTGGGAGCGACTCAGTGGAGAGATCTTCCTATCAAGGGGCGCGATAATAAAGGTATCTATCAAGCGATGGAGTTTCTACCTTGGGGAAATAAACAAGCTTTAGGTGAAGTAACAAATCCTGAGATCAATGTTGCAGGAAAGCATGTCATCATCTTGGGCGGTGGCGATACTGGTGCAGATTGTCTTGGAACCTCAGTGCGCCAAGGAGCGGCTAGCGTCACTCAACTCGAGATCATGCCACGTCCTGCAGATGAGCGTCCCGGTTCCCAGCCTTGGCCTATGTATCCAATGATTTACAGAGTGTCGAGTGCACATGAAGAATTAGATCAGCGAGTATTTTCTGTCAGCACAGAAGAATTTATCGGTGATGGCAATGGAAATCTCAAGGCTCTTAAACTTGTCGAGACACAGATGGTTGATGGAAAATTCCAACCAATTCCTGGTACAGAGCGCGAGATCGCAGCTGATTTTGCCTTCCTTGCCATGGGCTTTACTGGAACCGAAAGCACACCGCTCTTCGATCAACTCGAAGTTGAACTCGATGAACGCACCAATGTGAAGCGAGATGACTCTTATCAAAGTACAACAGAGGGAGTCTTTGTAGCCGGAGACGCCGGACGCGGCCAATCACTAATCGTGTGGGCGATTGCTGAGGGTCGAAGTGCAGCTGCCGCTGTTGATCTTTATCTTGAAGGAGATACTCAACTTCCATCACCTATTGCACCTACTGCTCGGCCATTGATGGTCTAAGCAAACAACTCGCCCAACCCCAACTCGTTAGTAATCGATAAAGATAGGTAAGGTATGACCATGCGCCGCGCGAAAATTGTTTGCACACTTGGACCAGCAGTTGAGTCACCAGAAAAGGTGCGCGAACTCATCGCAGCTGGAATGAATATGGCTCGCTTAAATCTTTCACATGGTGGGTATGACGAACATCAATACCGGCTCGATCAGGTACGTGCGGCTGCAGCAGAGGCTGGAGTACCCATCGCAATTTTGGTCGACCTCCAAGGTCCAAAGATTCGCTTGGCTCGCTTTAAAGATGGCCCACACGACCTCTCTCGTGGAGACATTTTCACAATTACAACGGATGAAGTTGAAGGCACAAAAGATCGTGTAGGCACCACATATAAAGGTTTACCTGGAGATTGCAAAGCTGGTGATCGTATTTTGATTGATGATGGAAAAGTTACCGTCGAAGTAACAGAAGTTAAGGGAAACGATGTCATCACAAAGGTGATCGAGCCAGGTGCTGTCAGCAATAACAAGGGAATTAACCTTCCAGGTGTTGCAGTTTCTGTTCCAGCTCTCTCTGAAAAAGATATTGATGATCTTCGTTGGGGTCTAAGGGCAGGAACAGACTTCATCGCGCTCTCATTTGTGCGCAATGCCGATGACATCAAGGATGTTCATCGCATCATGGATGAAGAGGGAATTCGCGTTCCTGTCATCGCAAAGATTGAAAAGCCACAGGCAGTCGATAACCTCGTCGGAATCGTTGATGCCTTCGATGGCATCATGGTGGCACGCGGTGATCTTGGAGTAGAGCTTCCTATTGAAGATGTACCTCTTGTTCAAAAGCGTTGCGTGGAGTTAGCTCGCGATGCGGCCAAGCCCGTCATTGTTGCTACACAGATGCTTGATTCTATGATTACAAATTCACGCCCCACCCGCGCTGAAGCCACCGACTGTGCAAATGCGGTACTTGATGGCGCAGATGCACTGATGCTCTCCGGGGAGACCAGCGTGGGCGAATTTGCTATTGAAGCGGTACAGACTATGTCTCGCATTATTCAGCGAACAGAAGAAGGTGGACTCGAAAGAATCCGCCCACTCAAGCATGAGCCTCGCACTAAAGGTGGAGCAATTACAAAGGCAGCAGTTGAAGTTGGAGCAATTGTCGGCGCAAAATTCCTCGTTGCATTCACTCAAAGCGGTGATTCAGCAAGACGTATGTCGCGTCTTCGCTCGCCTATTCCAATCTTGGCGCTTACTCCAGATCGCGGTACTTATAATCGTCTCGCTCTGTCGTGGGGCGTTGAGCCAATGATTACTCCTTTTGTTTCACATACTGATGAGATGGTGAAACAGGTAGATGGACTTCTTCTTGAGAGCAAGCGCACCACTATCGGCGATAACGTGATTATCGTGGCGGGCTCTCCTCCAGGAATTCCGGGATCTACCAATGCGATGCGTGTGCACCGTATGGGTGATGCCGTCGCTGGCGCAGCTCCTGCCTATCGCTAAGAGAGCTAATTCGGTCTCAAGGCAGGGGAGAGGTTAAGATTCTCGTACGTTAGCCTCGGTACTCCAACGGTAGAGAGGGCAGTCTCAAACACTGCATAGTGTCGGTTCGAATCCGACTCGGGGCACATGAATATAGAGTGCAATCCAGAGCCAGTGAGAATAGTCGTGGCCGAAGACGAGGCTCTGATCAGAATGGATCTCGTCGAAATGTTGGGCGAGGCTGGTTATCTCGTTGTTGCCCAAGCAAGCGATGGCGCAGAAGCAATTTCATTAGTTGCAGAGTACAAACCTGATCTTGCAATTCTTGATGTAAAGATGCCAATACTCGATGGCATCAGCGCAGCTGAAGAGATCATTGCGACATGTCCCGTACTCATGCTCACTGCTTTCAGTCAACGCGAACTTGTTGATCGCGCCCGTGACGCTGGAGTGATGGCCTACGTACTCAAGCCATTTACAATTAATGACTTAGTCCCAGCAATTGAGATTGCAATTAGTAGGCATCTGCAAATGAAATCTCTGGCCGCAGAAGTCGCCGATCTTCATGATCGGCTTGAGACGCGAAAGATCATTGACCGGGCGAAGGGAATCTTGATGGCTGCACTCAATCTCACAGAACCACAAGCATTCTCCTGGATTCAAAAGGCGGCTATGGACCGTCGTCTCACTATGAAAGAAGTTGCCTTGGCTGTAGCCGAACCAGATCAGGCAAAGAAGCTCGCTTTCTAGATACTGGTATTCCGTCGCCATATTTGGAGGCCGAATTCTTCGTTTCTATGCTTAAAATCCATTTACCTTTCGGTTGGATGGAGTTATGCTCTCTCCATCTATCTTCATGTCGTATCTCGATTTCCGGATTCGAGCATTCAAGATGGTACTTACCGAAAGGAAGAAAATGCAGAAATCAAATAAGGCGACCATCCTGGTCGCTGCAGCTATCGCCACTTTGGTGTTGGGTGGTTGCTCAAGCGACAACAGTTCAAGTTCACTAAAGATCGGTTCACTTTTGCCGGAGACAGGCAGCCTTGCCTTCCTCGGACCACCTGAGTTCGCAGGTGTTGATCTAGCTGTAGCTGAAATTAATGCTGCAGGTGGAGTACTAGGTGCAGATATCGAGCACATCCGTGGCGATTCTGGAGATACAAGCTCTGACATCGCACAGCAGACAGTTGACTCTCACATCTCAGCTGGTGTGAGTGCAATCGTTGGCGCTGCTTCATCAGGAGTTTCCTTTACAGTAATCGACAAGATTGCAAGTGCTGGAATTGTTCACTTCTCTCCAGCAAATACATCACCAGATTTCACTAACTATGCTGATGATGGCTACTACTTCCGTACCGCTCCATCAGATACTTTCCAGGGAGCAGTTCTTGGACAGTTGATGGCAAAGGAGGGTGCAAAGAACGTTGTACTTCTAAACCTCGATGATGCTTACGGAAACGGTCTTGCTAAGTACGCAATGGCTGCCTTCTCAGGTACATCAACCAACATTGTCTATAACCCACAGGCTGCTGAATTCTCAGCTGATGTCGCAAAGGCAAAGGCTGCAAAGCCAGACGCGATTGCAATCATCGGTTTTGATGAAACTGCAAAGATCTTCACAGAGTTGATCAAGCAGGGAATCGGTCCAGATAAGGTTAAGACCTATCTCGTTGATGGAAACCTCTCAAGCGGTGCTTACAAGGATCTTCCTGCAGGAATCATGAAGGGCGTCAAGGCGACTCTTCCTGGTGTATTCGCAGATGGAAGCCTTCAAGAGCGTCTTCTTGGCGTAGATCCAGCTCTGACTGACTTCTCATATGCTGCAGAGTCATACGATGCAGTTATCCTGATTGCACTTGCTGCAGAGCAGGGTGGAGCAACAGATGGAAAGACTATCCGCGACAACCTAGTCTCAGTTTCAAAGGGTGGCACTAAGTGCACAACCTTTGCTGATTGCATGGCTTTGATCGCAGAAGGCGAAGATATCGACTATGACGGCGTTTCTGGTCCAGTTGAGTTCGCTGACAATGGAGACCCTTCATCTGCAACTATGGGTATCTACGAGTACACAGCTAACGACAAGTACGTAGCGCTACCAGAACAGTTCATCTCTGGTGATGTTCCTGCGGGCGAGTAACTAGCTCAATAAAGTAAAAGAAGGCCCCCCGGTTTTCCGGGGGGCCTTCTTTTTATAGCATTTACTTTGCGAGCGTTCCGAGGTAGAGCTCAATCACCTTTGGATCTGTCGATAGAGACTTGCCTGTTCCTTCATAAGCATTCTTGCCTTGGTCTAGGACGTAGCCACGATCAACGATCTGCAGGCAGCGTCGCGCATTTTGCTCAACCATGATCACCGTCACGCCGATCTTGTTGATCTCACGAACACGAACAAATACCTCATCTTGAAGAGCAGGTGATAAACCAGCGCTCGGCTCATCGAGTAGAAGAACTGAAGGGTTCATCATCAGTGCACGACCCATGGCGACCATCTGACGTTCGCCACCTGAGAGAGAGCCAGCCCGTTGCTTGCGCCGAGTACCAAGAGTTGGGAATAGGTCGGTTACAAAATCAAATCTTTCAGTAAATGCAGTTGGGGATTGAAATGCACCCATCTGAAGGTTCTCTTCAATTGTTAGTGATGGAAAGACATTGTTACTTTGAGGAACAAATCCTATGCCGCGTCCAACGAGCTCATCGGCACGCATATTTGTGATCGCTTCACCTCGGAGGGTTACCGAACCTTCTCGTATCTTGACTAAACCGAAAAGCGCTTTGAGTAAAGTTGATTTACCCGCCCCATTCGGACCAATAATTCCGACAAGCTCACCTTGGTTTGCATAGAGGTTACAACCGTTGAGGATATTTATCCCAGGAAGATATCCAGCCACCAAATTTGTAGCCTCAACTAGCTTCATATTCTTATCAGCCGGCGTGGTAGAAGAATTCATCATTACTTATCGCCTTCTGCAGAGAGATTCACGTTGTGGTGAGCACCTAAGTAGGCTTCGATAACGTGTTCATTCTTCATCACTGATGCTGGAGTTCCTTCTGCGATCACTTCGCCTTGTGACAAAACAACGACCCAATCACTGATTTCGTGCACCATATCCATATCGTGCTCGACAAATAGTACGGTCTTGCCTTCATTGCGAAGTTCCTTGATGTGTTCTAGAAGGGATTGCTTGAGCGCTGGGTTAACACCTGCCATTGGTTCATCGAGCATCACCATCTCAGGTTCAACCATCAAGGCTCGGGCCATCTCAAGTAATTTTCTCTGACCCCCTGAGAGGGCCGCAGCAAAATCATCTTTCTTATCGATTAATTTAAAGTTAGTTAAAATCGAGATTGCCTTCTTTTGAATCTCTTCTTCTTGGGCTCTCCACAGCCACGGGAAGAGCGATGCAAAAACTGATTCTCCCTTTTGGCCTCGCGCTCCAAGAGCCATGTTTTCGAGAACGGTCAAACGGTAGAGCGCTTTGGTTAATTGAAAAGTTCGCACCATTCCCAATCGAGCCACCTTGTGTGGAGGAACTCCGTTGAGCGCAAGACCATTAAAGCTCCAGGTTCCGGAGTTAGGGGAGTCATAACCAGTGAGAAGATTAAAGAATGTAGTTTTTCCAGCGCCATTTGGACCAATAAGGGCAGTGATCAAGCCTCGCTGAATTTCCAGGTGGGCAACGTTGACAGCGGTGAGTCCTCCGAATGTCCTAGTGATGTGGTCTGCAATCAAAATTGGATCTGGCTTTGCTGAACCTGGAGTCTCCGCTGTCACAGCTACGAAGTCCATATTTTCGCCACTATGCCTTTGCATCAAGGGCCAACTCCTTCTTGTCACCAAAAATTCCTTGCGGCCGGAAGATCATTAACAGCATCAAGCCAATACCCATCAACATAAATCGGATCTGACTCACCTGATTGACACCAATGAGCCAATCAGGGATGAGATCGTTGGTGACACCTTGACGAAGAACTTGTTCGATAAAGACAATGAGGAACCAGAAGATCATCGCACCGACCACTGGAGAGAATACGCGGGCGGCCCCTCCCAAGATTAAAACGGTATAGGCGAAGAAGGTAAGCGCCGTTCCATAATTATCCGGTTGAACTGACTGGCGTGATAAGGCGTAGACAAAGCCGCCACATGCACCAATCACGCCGCCAATAATGAGAGACTGCATTTTGTATAGATAAACATTTTTACCTAAAGATCTGACTGCATCTTCATCCTCGCGAATCGCACGCATCAAGCGTCCCCAAGGGGAATTCACCATAATCCACATGAAAAAGACGATGAAGGCAACAAGTGTCCATCCAGTGATGACCACCCAGAGGTCATTTCCATTAAATCGCAATATCGGAGTATTTAGCCCGGACTTAAATGGATTAAGTGCAAAGAATTCCTCACCAAATTTACCTGTGATTCCATCAGAACCACCCAATGTCGAATTAAAGGTAGCTGAGCGTGCAATTTGGCGAACAATCTCTGCCGCAGCAATGGTAACGATGGCAAGGTAATCAGCGCGAAGTCTCAGTGTCGGTATGCCAAGTATGAGCGCGAAGATTACTGAATTAAATATGCCAATGAGAAATGCGACCCAGAGCGGTAAACCGAAGGAGATTACTGGAACTGCAACGCTATATGCACCTATCGCGAGAAATCCTGCCTGACCAAAGTTGAGTAGCCCCGTGTAACCAAAGTGCATATTGAGACCAATTGCAGCTAGCGCAAAAATGATTGTGTTCACGCCAATAGTCGCGCTCAAAGTTTGTTGGATAACAAAGAGGAAGTCCATTTAACCAATCCTCTCCTTCTTGCCGAGAATTCCCTGCGGTCTAATGATGAGAATGAGAATAAGGACGATCAGTGCTCCAACGTATTTAAGTTCAGTGGGAATAAAGAGAGTTGATAGTTGCACGAAGAGACCGATGATGAGGGATCCAACTAGTGCGCCATTGGCAGTACCTAGACCGCCCAGAGTCACTGCAGCAAAGATCAAAAGCAACATATCTTGACCCATGAGGAAGCTCACGCCTTGATTGACAGTCACAATCACTCCTGCATAACTAGCCAGGGCTGCACCAAGTATCCAAACTGCACGGATGACTTTCTGAACATCGATTCCAGAGGCTGATGCGAGAGCGGGGTTATCGGAAACAGCTCGGCTGGCCTTGCCCATTCGTGTGCGCAGAAGCCAAAGTGTTGCTCCAATGATAAAGAGAAATCCGATTGCACTTGTAAGAATTGATTTAGGGGTGATATTTACCAATCCCAGCTCGAGACCAGCCTGTCCTGCATATTGGGGAAGCTGACGGGTGTCACCGCCGAAGATAAAGAGGAAGAAATAACGCAGGAATATTGCAAAGCCGATGGATACGACAAGCATGGCAATCAGACCAGTTCCACGTCTGCGCAAAGGTTTCCACAAGTATTTATCTTGCAAGAATCCAGAAACCAACGCTCCAAGGATGACTGCAAGCGGCGCTGCGACAAGGACGGGAAGTCCGGCAATCGCACTTAAGTAATAGGTCAATAGACCAGCAAGGGTGAGAATTTCACCGTGTGCAAAATTGGTTAATCCAGTTGTTCCGAAAATCAAACTGAGTCCAAGAGCTGCTAACGCAATGACTAAACCTAAAAGTATCCCATCAAGGGTGAGTTGAGCAGAGCGCTCAAGGAGTGAGGCTTGAACAACTCCTGGTCCTATCGGAAAGAGAAGTCGTAGATCGACACCAAGCATAAATACATTTGCCTTGACGGTGCTTTTCTCTGGATTGGTTAACGCTTGCCCCTCTGGCAAGTCATCAATATTAATTGTTGCGCTAAAAGTTCCCTTGGAGGTAATCGGAACTTCCCAAGCGCCCACCACATCAGTGGATATTTCTGCCGTGAATCCATTAGGACCAACTACCGCAATTCCGATGCCTGGAAGTGCCTTACCTACCGAATCTGTAACAACTCCATAAAGCTTTGTGGCAGGGTCCGCCTGTGCAGTTGATGAGAGAAACAATGGAAATGCGATTGCAATGATAAAAAGAAAAGATGATCGGCTAATAATGCGGAGCTTAAGGCTATATGTCATAGCACTCTCCAATTCCGATCGCTTTGTTGGGAGTGAAGACGCCTCCTAAGACCCTAACCTTAGCCAAAACTATTATCTTTCGGCAAGGATCATGCAGGTAATACGGGCGCTACATGTGCGCTGACCCGCATCATTGGTGATCACGATTTCATAGACGCACAAAGTTTTTCCCAGCGAGACTGCTGTTGCAACGCCTGTAACAAATCCCGACGTAGCAGGTTTATGGTGCGTGGCGTTAATATCAACCCCAACTATTCGTCGAGAAGGCCCTGCATGTAGATGCGTACCGACCGAGCCGAGTGATTCAGCTAAAACAACATTCGCGCCGCCGTGAAGTAGACCGAACGGTTGTGTATTTCCTTCTACCGGCATCCGTCCAACTAGACGTTCGGGAGATGCTTCGAGGATTTCGATCCCCATTTTCTTATCGAGTGCTCCGCCTCCGCGCTCACGAAGAATGCCGAGGAAATTTGGTTCCGTCATAGTTGGGGAGTTTATACCTAAGATTAGGGCCATGGCTAAGAAGAGACTCCTTCTTATTGATGGCCATTCAATGGCCTACCGAGCATTTTTTGCTCTTCCAGCAGAGAACTTCACAACTGCCACGGGCCAGCACACCAACGCCATCTATGGCTTTGCCACAATGCTGATCTCACTCCTCAAGGATGAGAAACCCACCCATGTCGCTGTGGCCTTTGATGTCTCACGCAAGACTTTTCGTACCGAGATATTTCCTGAGTACAAAGCCAATCGCGCTAAAACTCCAGATGAGTTTCGTTCACAAATGTCATATCTGAACGATCTAGTCAGAGGCTTTGGTATTACACAGTTTGCAGTGGATGGCTTTGAGGCTGATGACATTATTGCAACACTTGCCACTCGAGCCGAACGAGATGGTTTTGAAGTTCTGATTTGTACGGGAGACAGAGATAGTTTCCAATTAGTGACAGATGCGATCACAGTCCTCTATCCAAAGCGCGGCGTGAGTGAGATGGCGCGCATGACGCCTGAAGCGGTCATCGATAAATATTTGTTGACACCTACTCAGTATCCAGATTTTGCTGCTCTGCGCGGAGATCCCAGCGACAACCTTCCATCAATTCCGGGTGTGGGAGAGAAGACTGCCGCTAAATGGATTATTGAATATGGCTCTTTAGAGAAGCTGCTCGAAAAAGCTGATGAAGTGGGCGGCAAAGTAGGTATTGCTCTACGCGAAAACATCGAGAGCGTAAAACGTAACCGGGAACTTACTCAGTTGATTCACTCTGTTCAGATTGAAGCGGATCCCACCACCCTGGCATGGACGGGTGTCGAAATCTCAGATCTTGTGCCTCTTCTGGAAACTCTTGAATTTAGAACACTCAAAGATCGCCTCTCCGTAATCGCTATTGCTGGAGGGCAGGATGAAACCCCCGTGCCAACCTCGCACTTCTCCCGCGAACTAGATCAAAAGATTCTGACACCTGCTGAAATTAGTGCGAAGATTTCAAAGCACGTAGGGGAGATTTCACTTTCCTATGAGATTGCTGATGAAACACTGCACAGATATTCAGTGGCACTCTCACCTGACGAAGTTTATGTTGTTCACTCAAGCGATATCGGATCATGGGGTGCTGATGCAAACATTCCGAAAATAGTTCATGATGGCAAGACACTTTCGCGGATGCACGAAATCGAGGGCATAGTCTTTGACACCAGTCTTGCCGCCTATGTTCTTAATCCAGGCGTGCGTACCCATGAAATTTCCGACCTGCTCGAACGTTATGGTGATGGTTCGACTTTAGATCTGACTTCCCCTGAAAGCTTGGTGGCATCTGCTGCTTCACAACTCTTCACTCTAAGGACCTCATTAGATAAAGAGCTGAAATCCCGAGGAGTAGGTGGACTTCTCTATGATCTCGAACTTCCTATCGCACATCTTCTTGCAGTCATGGAACGCAGGGGAGTGGCTGTTGATCGCAAGAAGCTCATGGAACTTTTGAGTTTTTTTGATTCCGAAGTTGCGGCAGAAACAAAAAAAGCTCATGACGCAGTGGGACATGAATTTAATGTCGCATCACCCAAGCAGTTGCAGGTAGTTCTCTTCGATGAGTTAAAACTGCCTAAGACCAAGAAGATAAAGACAGGATTTACCACCGATGCCGATGCCCTCGCCAGTCTCTATGCAAAATCTAAGCACCCAGTTCTGGCGGCTCTGCTTCGCATTCGTGAGACAAAGAAACTAGCGACGACAATCGAGGGCTTGATTGCAGAGATTGCATCCGATCAGCGCATCCATACTCACTTTGCACAGACTGTGACTGCTACAGGTCGACTCTCATCTATCGGTCCTAACTTGCAGAACATTCCAGTTCGTACCGAAGAGGGGCGCAAGATCCGTGATTGCTTTATCGCCGGCAAAGGCTTTGATCAACTGATCACAGCTGATTACAGTCAGATTGAAATGCGCATTATGGCTCACTTATCAAATGATGCTCATCTTCTTGAGGCCTTCTCGTCGGGAGAGGATCTGCATGCAACAGTTGCAGCGGAAGTCTTTGGCGTTGCTCCAACTGATGTAGATCCTGAGATGCGTCGTCAGATCAAAGCGATGTCATATGGTCTTGCCTACGGCCTTAGTTCTTACGGACTTGCCGCACAGTTAGATCTCTCACCGCCTGCGGCTCAAGATCTTATGGATCGCTATTTCCTTCGCTTCGGTGGGATACGAGATTACTTAAAGAACGTCGTCGAAGAAGCTCGCAAGGTGGGCTACACAGAAACAGTCTTAGGTCGACGTCGATACTTACCAGATCTCATGCAAGATAACCGTGCTCGTCGAGAAATTGCAGAACGAATGGCGCTGAACGCGCCCATCCAAGGCTCAGCCGCCGACATTATTAAGTTAGCGATGCTCAATGTACAGAAAGCTTTAGTCGCCGAAGGGTTGCGTTCGCGCTTACTCCTGCAGGTTCATGACGAGTTAATCCTTGAAAGCGTTACTGAAGAGATTGATATTGCGACAGAAATTCTTCGCCGTGAGATGGGAAATGCTTATCCACTTAAAGCACCGCTAGATGTCAACGTGGGTGTTGGAAAGAGTTGGAACGAAGCTGCTCATTAGCTCCTAGTTATTCAGGTTAGAGTTATCTTCCATCGCAGCAAGGTCTTCTTCATCAGTTGGTAGGTCATTGGCGGCAGAGAGTCTGCCTTTGCCAACGCTGAGAATGATGAAACCAAAAAATAGCATCAGCGGAAGCATCGCTAAACCGATCTGTGGTGAGGCATATTCGGAGACAACGCCACCAACGGCTGCACCTACCGCCATGAAAGAACCTTCGACGCTCCAAATCCAACCGAGAGAAGATGTTTGCGAACCTTTAGGTCGAACCGCTTCTAAGACTTCAAAGTAAAATACTTGAACCGCTCCACCGACAAAACCGATGGACGCACCCACCAACGCCATTGTCCAATCTGGATATGTGAAGACTACGGGTATGCAGGTAAGAAGCCAGAAGAAATAAGCCCGACGTAGCGCAGGTAGTGGCGCTAACTTCTTTGACACTAATCCACCAAGTAAGCCCCCGATGACGGTTGCAATTCCAAATGCTGCGAAGATCCAGGCAACTCGATGCTGAACATCCTCTTGTGTTGCAAAGGCTGGCACTGCGACATCAAAGACTCCCCATCCGAAGCCGATGAAGCAACCTTCAAACATAAGTAATTGCATCGCTCGATTCGAGAGGAGATTGCCTTGACCCTTCTTCTTTTTCTCAGGGATCCAATTTCGAGAAACGGGCGTGAAAGCAAGTGCAAGTCCTCCGGTAAACATAAGGAATGCAACGGTATCGAGCGCCAAATGAGAACGACTTGAGAGCGCGAGCGAAGTCACGACCACGGGTCCAATGACGCTTGTCGAACTCATCATGGCAGAGTCGAATGCGTACGCGGTACGCAGATATGAGTCAGGAACGAGATCTTTCCATAACGGACGTACTGATAAATTAATTGGTGGCGCGGTAATGCCGAGAATAAATGCTGTGATGAGAATTGAACGCGAAGTCTCCATGGTGTTCAGAGTTAAAATCAGTGCTGAATAGGCAGGAACTAAGATTCTAATTATCCATTTTTGACCCCATCGATCCATCACAGAACCACGGATTCCAGCCGTCAACGATCCAGCGAGAGAATTTAAACCGATAGCAAAACCGGCGATGGCAACCGAACCTGTTTCCTGTTCAGCTTTGAAGAAAATTCCGAGACCAATCATTCCGTACGCTAAACGGGCAGGAAAAGCGCTGATCCCTAATCTAATAACCTGAGGGAAGTTAAAGAGTTCCCGATAGCGCTTCATAAGGCGTAATTCTATGCGGGGATTTGCCCCGTGTGACCTCACCCCCGTACCCTTCACCTGTTCTTCAGGCAAAGCGCTTGAGTCCTATTACTTTCTATCCCTACGGAGCTCACTTGTCTACATCACCAGTAATTGCAGTAAATGACATCGGATCAGCTGAAGATTTTCTAGCAGCAATCGAAGGCACAATCAGAAATTTCAACGACGGAGACCTCGTCGAAGGCACAGTCGTTCAGGTAGATCGCGAAGAAGTACTTCTTGATATTGGGTACAAGACCGAAGGTGTTATTCCTTCACGCGAACTCTCAATCCGCCACGATGCAGATCCAAATGACATAGTTAAGGTTGGCGACAAGGTAGAAGCACTTGTTCTTCAGAAGGAAGATAAAGAAGGACGCCTCATCCTCTCAAAGAAGCGTGCTCAGTACGAGCGTGCATGGGGAGAGATCGAAGGCAAGAAAGAGCGCGACGAAGTCGTCGTCGGAACTGTTATTGAAGTTGTTAAGGGTGGACTCATTGTTGATATCGGATTGCGTGGCTTCTTGCCAGCATCTTTGGTTGAAATGCGTCGCGTCCGCGATCTGACTCCATACATTGGCAAGCAGGTTGAAGCACGCATCATCGAACTCGATAAGAACCGTAACAACGTTGTTCTTTCACGTCGCGCATTCCTTGAGCAGACACAATCTGAATCACGTACAACATTCCTCAACCAACTCCAAAAGGGTCAGGTTCGTTCAGGTGTTGTCTCATCAATCGTTAACTTCGGTGCATTCGTTGACCTTGGTGGCGTAGATGGTCTTGTCCACGTATCAGAGCTTTCATGGAAGCACATCGATCACCCAGGCGAAGTTGTTGAAGTGGGCGATGAAGTCACTGTTGAAGTTTTGGAAGTTGATTTCGAGCGTGAGCGCGTATCACTTTCACTTAAGGCGACACAAGAAGATCCATGGCAGGCATTTGCTCGCACACATACAATCAATCAGGTTGTTCCAGGTGTTGTGACAAAGCTTGTTCCATTCGGTGCATTCATCCGTGTCCACGAAGGAATTGAAGGACTTGTTCACATTTCTGAGTTGGCAGAACGCCACGTAGAAATTCCTGAGCAGGTTGTCGCTGTTGATGACGAACTATTCGTAAAGATCATTGATATTGATCTTGAGCGTCGTCGCATCTCACTCTCATTGAAGCAGGCTAATGAAGGAACTGAAGTTGAGATAGAAGCATTTGATCCAACACAGTACGGAATGGCTGCTCGTTACGATGCTGAAGGAAACTTCATCTATCCAGAAGGTTTCGATCCTGAGACTCAGGAATGGAAGCCAGGACATGATGCTCAACGCGAAGAGTGGGAGCGTCAGTACCAGGAAGCACAGGTTCGATTCCTGGCTCACAAGAAGCAGAAGGCAGAAGCAAAGGCAGCCGATGCTGCAGGAGCAACTTCTGAAACTCCAGCGGAAGCATCTGCTGAGTAATTAACTTAATGAAGAAGGCCCTACACGTTAATCGTGTGGGGCTTTCTTCATTCCATAACGTCAGAGGTAGGCTCCACTTATGAAGGTAATCGCGCTCACCGGCGGAATTGGTGCAGGTAAATCGACTGTTGCGCAGCTCTTTAGTGAACTTGGCGCAAACGTGATCGATGCCGACCAACTTGCTCGTATCGCGATCGAGCGCGGCAGCGAAGGCTTTGACGAAGTTATCGCGCGCTTCGGAGAAAAGATTCTCTCAAACGGAGATATCAACCGCAAAGCACTGGCAGAGATAGTCTTCTCAGACGCTGCAGCAAAGAGAGATCTTGAAGGAATCATTCATCCTCGCGTGCAGAAACTATTCGCCCAAGCGCTCCTCGATAATGACCCTGCAACAGATTTAATCTATGAGATACCTCTTCTAGTTGAAACTAATTCGGCAGCTAAATTTGATTTTATTGTGACCGTCGAAGCCGAAGAGGAGTTGCGGATCGAGCGCCTGCTCTCGCGAGGAATGTTCATTACCGATATCAAGGCTCGCTTGGCTAACCAAGTGCCATTCCAATCTCGTATAGATATCGCTGACGCAGTCATCGTCAATGATGGAGATGAAGATCATCTCTTGCGTCAGGTGGAAAATCTCTGGGAGGGTCCAATTGCTGACCTCTCATCAGAGCGATCCCGCTAGTAGGCTAACTGCGTGTCCAATACTGGCGATCTAACTCGCAACGATTCTCCGTTTCAGGTGATCTCTGATTATGTGCCGGCCGGTGATCAGCCTCAAGCGATCGAAGAGATCGCACGACGACTCAATGCTGGCGAAAAGGATGTTGTACTTCTCGGCGCAACCGGAACAGGAAAGTCTGCGACCACGGCATGGTTGGTAGAACGATTGCAACGTCCCACGTTGGTTTTAGCGCCGAATAAAACTTTAGCTGCCCAGCTTGCAAACGAATTTCGAGAACTACTTCCTAACAATGCAGTCGAGTACTTCGTCTCCTATTACGACTATTACCAGCCAGAGGCATATGTACCTCAGACCGATACCTTCATCGAGAAGGATTCAAGCGTCAACGATGAGGTAGAACGACTTCGACATTCTGCGACAAACGCTCTTCTTACACGTCGAGATGTAATCGTCGTCGCAACAGTTTCCTGTATTTATGGCCTTGGAACACCTCAGGAATATATCGACAGAATGATTCATATCAAGGTGGGGGATGAGATCGAACGTAACACCCTGCTTCGCAAGTTTGTCGACGTTCAATATAAACGAAATGACATCGCCTTTGAGCGAGGTACTTTCCGTGTCCGCGGAGACACAATCGAGATTATTCCGATGTATGAGGAGCTCGCAATCCGGATCGAGATGTTTGGCGACGAGATCGAGAAGATCATGACGCTTCACCCGTTGACTGGGGAGATCCTTCGTGATGAGGATCAAGTCCATATCTTCCCTGCGACGCATTACGCCGCTAGCCCAGAGACGATGAAGCGCGCTATCGGTGATATTCAAGATGAGCTTCAGATTCAACTCACCGCCTTTGAAAAGCAAGGCAAACTCTTGGAGGCACAGCGTCTTCGTATGCGCACAACCTTTGATATCGAGATGATGGAGCAGTTAGGTTTCTGCTCAGGAATTGAAAACTACTCACGCCATCTCGATGACCGTAGCCCTGGCTCTGCTCCACACTGCCTGCTCGATTATTTCCCTGATGACTTTCTCGTCGTCATTGATGAAAGTCACGTAACCGTTCCCCAAATCGGAGCGATGTATGAAGGCGATGCATCGCGAAAGCGCACCCTTGTGGAACATGGATTTAGATTGCCTAGCGCATTGGATAACCGTCCGCTTAAATGGCCAGAATTCCTTGAGCGCGTAGGACAGACTCTCTACCTCTCTGCAACGCCTGGTAAATATGAGATGGCAAAGGTTGGCGAAGATGTCGTTGAGCAAGTAATTCGACCAACAGGCCTTGTGGATCCAGCAATAATTATTAAGCCAATTAAGGGTCAGATTGATGACTTGCTTGAAGAAATTAATATCCGTGCCGCAAAGAATGAACGAGTTCTAGTTACAACTCTTACGAAGAAGATGTCTGAAGATCTCACTGACTATCTCCAAGAGCGCGGTGTCCGCGTGCGTTATCTCCACTCTGAAGTAGATACTCTGCGACGGGTTGAACTTCTAAGAGAGTTACGTAGCGGTGAATATGATGTTTTGATCGGTATCAACCTACTCCGCGAAGGACTCGACCTCCCCGAAGTATCACTTGTTGCAATTCTCGATGCAGATAAAGAAGGTTTCCTGCGATCTGCAACATCGTTGATTCAAACAATAGGCCGTGCTGCGCGAAATGTTTCAGGCGAGGTGCACATGTATGCAGATAACATCACGCGCTCCATGGCTCTAGCTATTGATGAGACTAATCGTCGCCGTGCCAAGCAGGTTGCCTATAACCTTGAACGAGGTGTGGACCCTCAACCACTTCGTAAAAAGATTGCTGATATTACCGATCTGATTAACCGTGAAAGCGAAGACACCTCGGATCTCCTTGCTGGCGAGAAGGGTTCTGGAAAAGGTAGTGCTGGAGCACTTTCTGTGGGACTTAACGCGAAAGGGGTTATCTCTCTACCGCGCAAAGACCTAGTCGCCTTGATAGGCTCGCTCACCGATCAGATGAGAAGTGCTGCAGCTGATCTTCAATTTGAAGTTGCTGGAAAACTTCGTGATGAGATTCGCATTTTGAAGAAGGAACTGAGATCAATGGAAGAAGCGGGTGTGTAGGTGACTATTGAGAAACTTGTAGTCCGTGGTGCTCGCGAACATAATCTTAAAGATGTTTCTCTCGACCTACCTCGCGATGCTCTCATTGTCTTCACCGGCCTTTCGGGCTCCGGAAAATCAAGTCTTGCCTTCGACACAATCTTTGCTGAAGGCCAACGTCGTTATGTGGAATCTCTCTCGGCGTACGCCCGACAATTCCTAGGCCAGATGGATAAACCAGATGTTGACTTCATTGAAGGACTTTCACCGGCTGTTTCGATTGACCAAAAATCTACCAACCGCAATCCGCGTTCGACGGTTGGAACTATTACAGAGGTCTATGACTACTTGCGCTTGCTCTTTGCTCGTGCCGGAAGACCGCACTGTCCGCAGTGCACGAAGCCAGTTTCGCGACAGAGTCCTCAGCAAATCGTTGATCAAATCCTCGAGCTCCCGCCAACTACAAAGTTTCAAGTTCTAGCACCCGTTGTCCGTGAACGTAAAGGTGAGTTCGTCGATCTCTTTACCGATCTTGTGAAGCAGGGTTACTCAAGAGCCATCGTTGATGGAGAGGCAATTTCACTCTCCGAGCCTCCTAAGCTAAAGAAGCAAGAGAAGCACACGATCGAAGTTGTCATTGATCGTCTGACTGCAAAGGCGGAATCTAAATCCCGACTCACTGACTCTATTGAGACAGCGCTGAGACTTTCAAGCGGAATCGTTCTTCTTGACTTTGTTGACGCTAAAGCCGGTCAAGAGAAGATACACACATATAGCGAGCACCTTGCCTGTCATGATTGCAATCTCTCATTTGAGGAGTTAGAGCCACGTTCCTTCTCATTTAACTCACCTTTTGGAGCATGTCCTGAGTGTTCGGGTATCGGTACAAAACTTGAAATTGATCAAGATCTCGTGATTCCAGATGATGGCTTGAGTATTTCTGAAGGAGCAATCGCACCTTGGGCGGGCAGCCAATCAGATGGATACTTCATGCGTTTAGTTGAGGCACTTTCGAAGGATGTTAAATTCTCGCTCGATGTCCCGTGGAAGAAGATCTCAGCAAAGGCGCAAGATGCCATTCTCAATGGATACGAGTACGAGATCAAGATGCGTTACAAAGGTCGTTATGGCACTCGTAATTACACAACAGGTTTTGAGGGAGTTATCCCATTTATTCATCGCAAACATAGTGAAACCGAAAGTGATTACAGCCGTGATAAGTACGAGGCGTACATGCGTCAGATTCCTTGTGGGGCTTGTAACGGGGCGCGCCTAAAGCCTGAAGTTCTTGCAGTCACTATCGGAGATAAGAGTATCGCTCAGGTCTGTGAACTATCTATCGATGATTGTGCCGCCTTCCTAAAACAAGTCAAACTTTCGAAGCGAGAGGCACAGATTGCAGAACGCGTGATGAAGGAAGTTCATGCGCGACTTGGCTTTCTCCTTGATGTTGGACTCGATTACCTCTCGCTGGATCGCCCCGCTGGCACGCTCTCTGGTGGAGAGGCACAGAGAATTCGTTTAGCGACACAGATCGGTTCTGGACTTGTCGGAGTGCTCTATGTTCTTGATGAGCCAAGTATCGGACTGCACCAGCGCGACAATCGACGATTGATTGAGACTCTCACGCGGTTACGCGATCTCGGAAATACACTCATCGTTGTTGAACATGATGAAGAGACAATCCGTACCGCAGACTGGGTCGTTGATATCGGACCTGGTGCTGGCGAGCATGGTGGCAAAGTTGTGGTCTCTGGTTCCTATGAAGATCTCATCGCTTCACAAGAGTCGATTACGGGTGCTTATCTCTCCGGACGTCGCGCCATTGAGATTCCAAAGAGCCGCAGGAAGATAGATCCAAAGCGCCAGATCGTTATTAAGGGTGCGAAGGAGAACAACCTCAAAGATGTTGAGGTTTCAATACCGCTTGGAACTTTTGTAGCAGTCACCGGTGTGAGTGGTTCGGGTAAATCGACACTGGTCAATGACATCTTGTACTCAACTCTTGCCAACAAACTCAACGGTGCCCGAATCGTGCCGGGGCGACATAAGACAATTACTGGAATAGATCAGCTCGACAAGGTTGTTCATGTTGATCAATCTCCGATTGGTCGCACACCGCGATCTAACCCTGCAACCTATACGGGAGTTTTCGACAAGATCCGTGCACTTTTCTCTGAAACTACCGAGGCGAAGATTCGTGGTTATCAGCAAGGTCGCTTTAGCTTTAACGTAAAGGGCGGGCGCTGCGAGAATTGCACCGGCGATGGAACTATCACCATTGAGATGAACTTCTTGCCTGACGTTTACGTTCCTTGTGAAGTCTGCCATGGTGCGCGTTACAACCGAGAGACCCTAGAAGTTCATTACAAGGGCAAGACGATCGCCGAAGTTCTCGATATGCCGATTGAGATCGCACATGAATTCTTCGAATCTGTCCCAACCATTGCACGTTTTCTAAAGACGCTCTGCGATGTTGGCTTGGGCTATGTACGTCTTGGACAATCTGCTCCAACGCTCTCAGGTGGAGAGGCGCAACGCGTAAAACTTGCTACAGAACTGCAACGTCGCTCAACCGGGCGAACTATTTATGTTCTCGATGAGCCAACAACTGGCCTGCACTTTGAAGATGTCAATAAACTTTTAGGTGTCCTCAGCCGCCTTGTCGATTCAGGAAATACTGTGATTGTTATCGAACATAACTTGGATGTCATTAAGTGCGCTGACTGGGTAATTGATATGGGACCAGAAGGTGGATTTAGAGGCGGCATGGTTGTCGCTGAGGGAACTCCAGAACATGTTGCATCCGTTAAGGAGAGCTACACGGGTCAGTTCTTACGTGAAATTCTTGAGAACAACCGTTCGGTTAAGAAACTCGCAGCGAAGAAGAAATAGCGATGGCAGATCCAGCCTCGTATCGCCCACCGGAGATCCCTGAAGATCCAGGTGTTTACCGTTTCTACAATAAGAGCGACAAGGTGATCTATGTTGGAAAGGCTAAGAACCTTAAGAATCGCTTGAGTTCTTACTTTGGTTCAAACCTTGCTCAGAAAACATATCGGATGGTTCACGAGGCGGTTCGGGTCGATTGGACGATTGTTAAGACCGAATTAGAAGCGCTGGCTTTAGAGTTCTCATGGATTAAGCAGTACCACCCGACCTATAACGTGCAATTCAAAGACGATAAGTCATATCCCTATCTGGCGATTTCAGTTGAAGATGAGTACCCACGTATTTTCATTACCCGCAAGGAGAAGCGTCCAGGTCTTAAGTATTTTGGCCCGTATACAAATGCATGGGCCCTTCGTAATACCTATGAAGTTCTACTTAAAGTCTTTCCAGTGAGATCGTGCAGCGTTGGAAACTTTCAGAGAGCGCAGCGGTCGAAACGACAATGTCTTTTGGGGGATATTGGAAAGTGCGCGGCGCCGTGTGTCGGTTGGGTAAGCCCAGAGGACCATAAAGAGATCGCCGTGAAGCTCAACGATTTCATGGAATCCGGAATGGAAGATCTGCTCCCAACAATGCGCCACGAAATGGAGTTGGCAGCATCACGAGAAGAGTTTGAACGAGCAGCTCGCCTTCGTGACCAGATTGAATCTTTTGAAAAGGCACAGAAATCAACGCAGGGAAATCTCTCTGACGATTTGGATGGGGATTTCATTGCCATCCATGAAGAGGGCTTCCATGCTGCTGGTTCAATATTCATGGTGCGCAGAGGATCGATCAAGGGTTCACGTTCATGGATTGTTGATCAAGAGAGAACGCTCGAAGGGGAAGATCAATGGGCATCACTTCTCTTCTCGATCTATGGAGATGGCGCGACGGAGATTCCACCAATTATTCATATGAATCATGAACCTACAGATAGCCAAGCTCTCACATTATGGCTGAGTTCACTTGCCGGACATAAGGTCACGATCAAAGTTCCACAGCGCGGTGAAAAGGTAGAACTCCTTGATACCGTCGATAGAAACGCACATTATGCGTTGATCCAATTCCTGAGTAAGCGAGCCAACGATGCGGCCGTCTCTGGTAAAGCGCTCATCGAATTAGAGGAAATCCTAGAACTCCCACGTACTCCGCTACGCATTGAGTGTTTTGATATCTCAAATGTTTCAGGCACAACTGTTGTTGCCTCGATGGTTGTCTTTGAAGACGGCATTGCAAAGAAGAGCGAGTATCGCCGATTTATTATTGATACTACCGAAGCGACAGATGACACTCGCGCTATGCATCAGGTAATCACGCGACGACTTAAGAGATTGCTGGCAGATCGAAAGGTTGATCAAAGCGAGGTTAATGAATCTGGTGGGCGATTAGGCAAATTCTCCTATCCACCGCAACTCATTGTCGTTGATGGCGGTGCGCCACAAGTCGCAGCTGCAGCGCGTGCACTAGAAGAGCTCGGTGTCACCGATATTGCTCTCTGTGGTTTAGCTAAACGTCTTGAAGAAGTATGGCTCCCACATAGCCAAGATCCACTTATCCTTCCTCGCACAAGTGAGGGAATGTATCTGCTGCAACGCATACGCGATGAAGCACATCGCTTCGCAATTACCTTCCACCGATCACGTCGCTCAAAGGTGATGTTGGAATCTGTTCTAGATGAGATCGAACAGCTAGGTCATATTAGGCGGGCTGCCCTCCTGGATCGTTTCGGTTCTGTTGGTGCTATTCGCAAGGCTTCTGTGGCAGAGATTGCGGCAACGCCAGGAATCGGCGAGAAAATTGCTTCGATCATTTGGAACCACCTCTCACATATGGGGGAGGGTGCGGTTATTGGCGGGGTAGATATGCAGACGGGTGAGATTCTCGACAATTAAGGGTGTTAGGTAGTTGACGTTGATGGCAGACTGTTCCCATGAGTACACGTGAACTCTTGATTCTTACCGGAATGTCAGGTGCCGGTAGATCGACGGTAGCGCACGCACTTGAAGATCTAGGTTGGTATGTCGTAGACAATCTCCCACCTGCAATTCTGCCCGAACTTGCTTCACAGACCGGTGGATCAGATTTCGCATCGGTGGCAGTTGTTGTGGATGTACGGGGAGGTAAATTCTTTGATGATCTGAGTGCATCTCTGAACACGTTGCGTGAGAAGAAGATTCCATTCAGAACCCTCTTTCTCGATGCCAGCGATCAAGTATTGGTGGCTCGCTTTGAATCCACTCGACGTCCACATCCGTTGCAGGCCAGTGATCGCATCGTCGATGGAATTGCTCGAGAGCGATCCAAACTTGATGAACTCCGATCTCAGGCAGACATTGTTATAGATTCAAGTAACCTGAATGTGCACCAGTTGGAGAAGCGAATCGCTGAGATTTTCTCACCGGGATCCTTGAGCGCGATCCGAATCAATGTTCTCTCCTTTGGTTTTAAGTACGGTATTCCTGTCGATGCAGATTTGATGCTCGATGCACGATTCATTCCGAATCCGCATTGGGTACCCGAGCTGCGCCCGCTGACGGGACTCGATGAAAAAGTCTTTTCAACAGTACTTGCCAGTGATGGCGTAGAAGAATTTATTAAGACCTATGTATCCGTGGTCATGCAGATGATTCCGGGCTATCTACGTGAAGGAAAAAGGTTTGTGACTATTGCCATCGGTTGCACAGGTGGTAAGCATCGCAGCGTATCAATCGCACGTGAGATTGCCCGACAACTCAATGGCCACTCAGCAACTGTTGAGATCTCCGCCCATGCCACACATAGAGATGTTGGTCGCGAGTAAGCAATGTCAGCTCCTCACGTTGTCGCCCTTGGTGGAGGGCACGGTCTCTTCGCAACACTCACTTCTTTACGTTCCTTAACGTCAGAAATTACCGCGATCGTCACCGTTGCTGATAATGGTGGATCAAGCGGCAGATTGCGAGAAGAGTTTCCAATATTTCCACCGGGTGATCTACGCATGGCGTTGGCAGCACTCTGTTCTGATGACGAATGGGGGAGAAGTTGGGCAGAGATCATGCAATATCGGTTTACAAGTGATGGAGCGCTCAATGGACATGCAGTTGGCAATCTTCTCTTAGCCGCTCTCTGGGATCGCGATGAGGACCCGGTCGAAGGTTTAGATCGAGTTGGAGCACTTCTCAAAGTTATCGGTCGAGTTCTTCCGATGGCCGGTGAGCCGTTAGATATCCAAGCGACTTTTCTCGATAACGGAGAGAAGAAAACCGTTCGGGGGCAGAAAGAAGTTGCCACAACAATCGGACGTTTTGAATCTCTGCAGCTGATTCCAGAGAATCCGAAAGCTAGACCAGAAGCGCTTACTGCAATTGCGCACGCGGATTGGATCACAATGGGACCAGGATCATGGATCTCTAGCGTTCTCCCGCATCTACTCGTTCCCGAACAAGTGACTGCCCTAGTTAATTCTCGGGCTAAGAAAATCCTGCTGCTCAACCTTGATGACGTTGAAAGTGGCGAGTTCTCTGGTCGCAGCGCACTCGATCACATTGCAGCGGTGCAGAAGTTAGCGCCACAACTCAGATTTGATTTTATTGTTGCCGATTCTTCCCTGGTCAGTGACCCGCAAGCGGCCACACTGCTGGAAGATAAAGTTTCAACCCAAGGTGGAGAGTTGATAGTGCAGGATCTTCGCCTTGAATCCAGTGCAAACCATCATGATACGAAAAAATTAGCCTCCCTTTTCGCACACATTGCGGGTAAAACTTTGGTTGGATAGCCCCATGGCTATGACAGCAGCGGTAAAAGATGAATTAAGCCGTCTCTCAGTTACTCGTCCATGCTGTCGCAAAGCTGAGGTTTCATCTCTACTTCGCTTTGCCGGTGGACTTCACATTGCGGCGGGGAAGGTAGTTATTGAGGTTGAACTAGATACTTCTCAGAGCGCTAGACGACTGAAGAAAGATATTGCAGATATCTACGGCCACGATAGTGATCTCGCTGTTCTCTCTTCGAGCGGTCTGCGCAAGGGTTCTCGTTATGTTGTGCGCGTCATTGAATCAGGCGATGCGCTAGCTCGTCAGACTGGTCTCATTGATGGAAACGGTCGTCCAATTCGTGGTCTGCCTCCACAAGTAGTTTCAGCGAATATTTGTGATGCTGAGGCTGCCTGGCGTGGTGCTTTCATCGCACACGGTTCACTTACCGAGCCAGGACGTTCTTCTTCTCTCGAAATTACCTGCCCCGGTCCAGAGGCGGCACTTGCTCTTGTTGGTGCAGCACGTCGTTTAGGCATTGCCGCTAAAGCTCGTGAAGTCCGCGGAGTAGATCGCGTAGTCATCCGCGATGGAGATGCGATCGGGGTTCTACTCACAAGATTGGGTGCACACGAAAGTGTTCTTGCTTGGGAAGAACGTCGTATGCGTCGGGAAGTGAGGGCGACTGCCAATCGACTCGCAAACTTCGATGATGCAAATCTTCGTCGCTCTGCACGTGCTGCAGTTGCCGCAGCCGCTCGTGTACAACGTGCGATGGAAATCCTTGGAGAAGAAATCCCGGACCATTTGAAGGAGGCGGGCGAACTTCGCATCAGCCATGGTCAAGCAAGTCTTGAAGAGTTAGGTTCACTTGCAACTCCGCCGATGACAAAGGATGCGATAGCAGGACGGATTCGTAGATTGTTGGCGATGGCAGATAAGCGTGCTGGTGAACTTGGCATTCCGGATACAGAAGCTGGACTTTCTCCCGACCTGCTTAGTGAATAAGAATTTCTAAGTAGAAATCCTGTAGGAAATACAATATTCACGCGTAGTTAATCACTGTGATGCGCGGTACCTCTGAGTAGCCGAAAAAATAGGGTTGACCCCTGATAAGGTTCTCCCAGACCCCAATGTTGTGGCAGATAGTGTGCCGACTCCCTTTGTAGGGTTACTCTAGAAAAAGGTTTACTCATGATTAATGTTGGAATTAATGGTTTTGGACGTATTGGTCGCAACTTCTTTCGCGCCGCTCTCACCAACCCAAATATCAATATCGTTGCGATCAACGATCTCACCGATAACGCAACACTGGCTCATCTCCTTAAGTACGACTCAATCCTGGGTCGCCTAGGCCTTGAAGTTACTCATACAGATGACACTCTTACTGTTGGCGGAAAGACGATCAAGGTTTTCGCAGATCGCGATCCAGCGAACCTTCCATGGGGCGCAGTTGGTGCCGATATCGTTATTGAATCAACGGGACACTTCACCAAGGCAGCAGATGCCAAGAAGCACATTACAGCTGGTGCCAAGAAGGTAATCATTTCCGCACCTGCCAGCGATGAAGACATCACCATTGTCATGGGTGTTAATCATGAGAAGTACGATCCTGCTAACCACCACGTAATTTCGAATGCATCATGTACCACTAACTGCCTTGCTCCAATGGCAAAGGTTCTTCAGGATAACTGGGGCATCGTTAAGGGTTTGATGACAACCATTCACGCATATACAAATG
>Ga0247844_1000570_pt1 | contig 78055 bp, 69 predicted proteins | sample LaCtaG_FD_192421 | JGI IMG/M metagenome (GOLD analysis project Ga0247844, IMG submission 192421) | Freshwater microbial communities from meromictic Lake La Cruz, Castile-La Mancha, Spain - LaCruzMarch201714.5m_1 | ecosystem: Environmental > Aquatic > Freshwater > Lake | place: Spain: Castile-La... | reverse complement strand
ACAGTATCAGTCAACAACAAAATAGGTGCTGCAATAAAATATACATGGCTACATTCGGAAGACAAAAAAGGCAGTTAACCCCCTGCTTGGCAGGTGTTTAATTGCCTTTTTGCCTTGGGAACTTCAGATTAGATGGAGTTCACTTTCGTTATGGCCTGCTGGTTCAGTAGATGCCCCGCTTGCGGATTCAGCCTCGCGGCCTCTTTCTGGACATCTCTTTCGGTCGTGAACCGTCTAATTCGACCGGTGGGACTTTCACCCACATGGCTGCCGGCTTCCCCGGCGCACACCCGGATGCGGCGATTTCTCACGCGGAGACGCAGAGCCTGCGGAGAATTACGGGTTCAGGCTTAACTGAGCACCATTCGGTAACCTACTGGGTTCCCTGCATCATCGAACCCATCATTCCCGGTCCCTCCCACTTCTCGGGGCGGTTCCAAGGCAAAGAGCTTCCGCCATGCTGGGCTTCGGACGTCTCGTCCACGGCACAGCCGGAGAGGAAGAGCAAGCCGAGCAGAAGGCTACTCAGCAGTGGCTTGATAAATGACATTGTCACCGGGCTGGATGCTGACGCCGCGGGGAACGCTGCTCCCAACGATGTCCGCGATGGAAGTCGAAGGTTCGACAGATGTGACGCGGACTTTACCGATGAGCTGGTTCCCGCGCTTGATAAGCATCTCCGCATTTCCGACAACCCCGTTGCGATCGCCGAGGTTGAGGACCACGAAATTCCAAGCCTGGTTGACGGCGAGGATCCGTCCCTCAAGCCCGTTGCGCATTTTCAGGGCCACGCGGTCGGCATCCTTCTTGCGGAGTTCTTCAAGCCGGGTGCGGGAGGAATCGAGGTCGGCCTGCAACTTCGTGATCAGCGCCTCTTTCTCCTGCAAAACAACCAGCTGGTCGGGGCTCGGCCCCTGCTCGGCAGGAGCCGCATTAGCCGCGCTCAAAGTCTGTATCTGGGCGTCCTTCGCCTGGATATCCGCATTCAGTTTCGTGATCTCGGTATCCTTAGTTCCCACCTGAGTGGTGAGGTCGGCGACCTGGGCTTTGACCTTTTCGGCATCGCCCTTGATGGAATCCAATTGCGCGGTGGCCTGGTCTTTTTCGGCTGTTGCGGTAACCAGACTGTCCTTGGCTTCCTTCAAGCTTTTCTGAGCCTGCTCGACGGCGGCCGCTTTTTGTTGCGCCTCCTGTTGCGCGGTGCCGAGCTGGTCTTTGGCAGCAGAGAGGCTGCCCTTGTTGAGAAAACCCAGAGCCGTCGTGGCGAGCGTCACGGCGATGGAGGCATAGAGGAGAACTTTACCCATGGCTGATATAATTGGTTAAGAAGCGAAAATGTGAATAACTTATCGCTCACAACGCTGCAAGCCCAAATGCAACAAATCCGCGTCTTTTCTGTTGCCTTCGAAAATACCGACTTTAATGTGACGTCGCCAGGGACTATGGACTGGGGACGGACGAACCCCGCCAGGGCAGGAATGCAGCAACGGCACTCCTCTCCCCAATGCCGTAGCTCTCTGGCCTTTTTCCCCCGCCTTGACTCACGGTCTTCCGGGGATACTCTGCACCGGAGATGGAGAACCCTTCCAGAGAGAGCGTTCGCGAAGTGCTGTATGGCTACCTGGCCGGAAAAGGCCTCCGCAAGACCAGCCAGCGCGATGCCATTATCGAGGCGGCTTTTGGAACCCGCGAACATTTCAACGCAGAGGAACTTCTCACCATGGCCCGGAAGATCGACCTCTCGGTGTCCCGCGCAACGGTCTATCGCACGCTCCCGCTTCTCGTGGAGAGCGGGCTCTTGCGTGAATTGGACCTCGGGGGGGATACGAAAATCTACGACCCGAACTTTCTGGAGCACCCGACGCACAACCATCTGGTTTGCGTGGATTGCAGGAAAATCATCGAGTTCGAAGATCCGAACATGGAACTTTTGGAAAACTGCATCACCCGCCGGCTCGGGTTTTCCCCGACAAACAAGATGGTAAAAATCGAGGCGCACTGCGACGAGTTCAAGCTTCACGGCACGTGCACCAAGCACCCGGCGGAAACGGAAAACTGAAATTATGTGGAAAGGCCGGTTCAAACAGGAGGCCTCGGATCTCCTGAAATCCTACGGACAATCCGTGACAACCGACTGGAGGCTCTACCGCGAGGACATCCGGGGCAGCATCGCACACGCCCGCGCGCTTGCGAAAGCCGGGGTTCTGACGCAGCGGGAATTCGAGCAGATCGAGTCCGGCCTGCTGGAGATCGAAAACGAGATTTCCTCGGGCGCGTTTTCGTTCAGGGAGGACCTTGAAGACGTCCACATGAATATCGAGGCGGAGCTGACCAAACGGATCGGCGGGGCGGGAGCGAAGCTCCACACCGCACGCAGCCGCAACGACCAAGTCGCCCTGGATTTCCGCCTCCACCTCCTCGGGTGCTGCGAAGAAATCCGGGAGCGGATCCGAGGGCTCCAGCGCGCGCTGGCCGGACTGGCCGGCCGCCACCCAGCCGCCGTGATGCCGGGCTACACGCATCTTCAGCGGGCGCAGCCGGTATTGTTCGCCCACCATCTCCTTGCCTATGTGGAAATGCTCGACCGCGACGCGGGGCGTGTTGCCGACTGCGCCAAACGCATGGCCTGCCTTCCCCTTGGCTCAGGGGCGATTGCGGGCTCGACGATCGTGCTGGACCGCGAGGCGATCGCGGCAGAGCTGGGGTTTCCAACCGTCTCCTCCAACAGCATGGACGCCGTGGCCGACCGGGATTTTGCCTGCGAGCTTCTGGCGGCGCTCGCCATCCTCGGCATGCACATCTCCCGCCTCAGCGAGGACATCATCCTCTGGGCATCCTCGGAATTCGGTTTTCTTGAGCTGAGCGACCGCCACACGACCGGATCGAGCCTCATGCCGCAGAAGAAAAACCCCGACATCGCCGAGCTGGCGCGGGGAAAAACCGGCCGCCTTTACGGAAACCTCCTCTCCCTCCTCACGACGATGAAGGGCCTTCCGCTCACCTACAACCGCGATATGCAGGAGGACAAGGAAGGGGTCTTCGATTCGGTGGACACCGTGCGCGACACGCTCGCGATCTTTGCGGAGATGATCGATGCGGCCCGGCTACGGGAGGATCGCACCCGCGCCGCGGCGTCCGATCCGCTTCTCCTCGCCACCGATCTGGCCGACCGCCTGGTCGAGGGAGGGGTTCCGTTCCGGCAGGCCCATGAGATCATCGGGCGCCTGGTCGCGCGGGCACAGGAACTCGGGGTTCCGCTCGACAAGCTTGCACCGGACGAATTTCTATTTGCCTCCCCGGTTCTGACCCCGGAAATCGTGTCCGCCAACTTCGACCTGGAGGCCGCCCTGTCGGCGCGGCGCGCCACGGGTGCCCCCTCGCCTAAAAATGTCGCCCGCGAGATCGCCCGGTGGATGTCACAACCCGGCTGATGGATACGAGCGACTCCGGGGCCTGGCCCACCCTCAACTCCGAGACCCTCTGCGAGACTCCGTGGCTTTCGGTTTCCCGGGAAAACATCGCGACCCCCTCGCGACCGGCAGGTGTGGAATGGATGGTCATCCGCCGGCCTGAGGCGGCCGTCGTCGCCCCGAGGACGCCGGAGGGAAGCTACGTTCTGATCCGGCAGGAACGCGTCCCGGTCCGGCGGGAGATCTGGGAGTTTCCCGCCGGGCAGGTCGATGGTGAGGTGACACCGGAAACCATCCTGGCCACCGCGTCCCGCGAACTCGGAGAGGAGGCGGCCCTGGCCTGCCGCGCTCCGCTCATCCCGCTCGGCAGGTATTTTTCCTCACCCGGCTTCACCGACGAGTGCTGCCATCTTTTTCTGGCCGACGGAGTGGAGCCCGAGCCCGGGCTGAAATGTCATGATGCCAACGAGGCGATCCGCGGAGTCCGGAGCTTCACGCCGGACGAACTCCTGCGCGCGGTTGCGGACGGGGAAATCTGTGATGCGAACACGCTGGCCTGCTTCGCCAGGCTTCAGGCAAGGGGGCTGTTCTGATGAGCTTGAAAAAGTTTTTTGATTTCCGCGAATCGCGCGACGAGGCGAAGCCGTTCATTTCCCACCTCGAGGACCTCCGCTCCACGCTGATCAAAATGGCGATCGCCCTGACGGCGTCCATGTCTCTCTGCTTCCTCTTCCGCAACGAGCTGGCGGCCATCGTCCAGCGCCCGCTCATCACGGTGGACCCGGAGCGGGCCGCCAACCTCCAGTCGCTGGGCGTAGCGGACTCGTTCACCATCTCGCTCGAGCTCGCGTTTTACGGCGGGATCATCCTCGCGTTTCCGTTCCTCCTGCTTTTCCTGGCGGAGTTCATCCTCCCCGCGCTGAAGCCCGGGGAAAAGCGGCTCCTCTATCCCGCCGCCGGGGTCGGGTTCGGGCTCTTTCTTGGTGGCGTCATCTTCAGCTATTTCGTCGTCCTGCCGCAGACGCTCGCTTTTTTCTTCAACGACGCCCGCTCGATGCACTGGCAGCCGACCTGGACGGTGCGCGAATACTATTCGTTCACCACGCAGTTTGTCATCTCGTTCGGCCTCGCCTTCGAGCTGCCGCTGGTCGTCCTGCTTCTCGTGAAGCTCGGGATCGTGGACCACGCGCTGCTCCGCCGCACGAGGGCGTTCGCCGTGATTGTCATCTTCATCTTCGCCGCCATCATCACCCCGACCTCGGACATCCTCACCCTCATGCTCATGGGGGCCCCGATGTATGTCCTCTACGAAATCTGCATCGCCATCTCCTGGTTCATGAGACGGCGCGGGGGCGAGTAGGATTCCCTTTTAGCGGGCGTTCGAGAGCTCCAGCCCATCAAGATCCACGGTGAAGGATTTTCCGATGAGGGGGGAATCCTTCGGGACGTCCGCATGGAAGTAGAGCGTGCAGTAGCCGATATTTGAAAAATCGGTGCTCTCCCAGGTGGTGAGGGCCTCGCCGCGGCCGTGGACATAGGGGGAGATTTCCCTGCCTTTGGTGAAGATTTTCACAAGGTCGCCGGGGATCGCGATCTTGAGTTCCGCCCAGGATCCGTCGGAAGGAAGGGGAGTTCGCGGGGCCGATTCTTTGGATTCTCCGAACGGGCGGAACACATAGCCGTTGCCGGCGCGGTCGTTGGCCGCGAACTCCAGAAAGACCGGCGCGCCACCGGTGCCATTGACGCGCGCGCGGACGGCGAGCGCATTAAACTGGACGGGAGCAAGATCCCAGACGACGAGCCCGCGCAGGTTTCCGGGAGCCGGGGTGACGGTCACCCGCAGGAAGCGGCGGCCGTCCTCTTCGACGACCTCCCAATTTTTTGAAGCGGCGGCAATGCGGATGTGGCGGGAGGGATCGCGGTGCGCCGGGAAGGTCTCACGGTAGGCGACTTCAGGCTCCGAGGAGCGAAGCGTGCCGTGAGCGGAAAGCGTCGCAAGCAGCAGGCAGAAGCCGCGGAGAGGAACATTGTTCATGGCTTGGAGACCTTTCCATCCGGCGCAAGAAGCCAGGTGGCCATGGCCGGGACGGTGACATGGGAGCCATCGACGGCCGGTTCCCACGCGGCTTTGTCTGCGGAGATGGTCCATGATTTTCCCGCGAACTGGAAATCCCGCACGGTGGCATCCGGCATGTCGGATGGCAGATGAGGGGCGATCCGGAGTCCGCCGGCTGACGGTTCGATGCCGAGGACTCCGTCGATGAAGAAATAGGGAACGAGCCCGGATTCCGGGAACTCGCGGAGGATACCGACGATGTCCGAGACTCCACCGGAATTCGCGGGATCGCGGCGGAGATGGTCCTTGCGGAATTCCCTTTCGATCCCGGCGAAGCGCTTCGCGGCATCATCCGGCCCCGCATATCTGCTGCGCGCGCGGAGGTCGTGGTAGGAGACATAGAAAATCGCTCCACCATTCTGGATCTGCAACCCGTAGGCCGCGTTCCCGCCGGGCTGGATGTCGAAGGAGCCGTTCCATGTATTCACAAGCACTTCGTCTGAATGCCGCGCGTCGCGGGTGTTCGAGCGGGGGGCGAACCCGAATGCGTAGATGTCGTTCCCGGTGGAGTCGTCGCCCTCCACGACCCGCTTTCCGTCGAGCCACGCGAGCACTTTATCCGCCTGCGCCTGGTCCGCCAGCCCGTAGTCGAGGGCCATCAGGTTGACGAATGTGAATCCAAAATCGTGCGGCTTCCCGGCGGCGTCCACCCACCCGACATACCGTCCGGCCTTGTCGTCCCAGAATGTCCGGTTGAATGCCTCTTTGACTTTCGGGCGCAACGCCCGGAGTTCCTCCGCGCGTTCCTTGTTGCCGAGCGACTCCTCGAGTTCGGCCATCTGGCGGAGCGATTCGTAGAAGAGGGCGTTGGTATACGCGCACTGGTAGCCGAAGAGCCAGAAGTCCCAGTAGTTTGTCCCCAGGCTTCCCGGGGTGCCGTCGTGCTCGCGTCCGGGGATCGTCACCAGTCCGCTTCGTCCGCCGAGGGTGTCGATCTGAAAATCCATCGCGCGGCGGGTCTTGGAGAGGATGCTTTCGCCGGTCATCGGCTCGGCCTTTTCCAGGAACGCCTTGTCGCGCGCCATCAGGTAGTGGTGCGCCACCGCCATGCAGTAGATCGGGTTCGTCACGAAGTGGCGCGAGTGGCCAAGGTGCTTGTCCGAGCCCGGCGACGGCCAGACGTATCCGTCGGGACCGACAGGATTTTCCGCGATCATCTGCCCGAGCCGGGCACTGTGGCCGGGGTTGTCGAGCCAGCTCAGCTTCTGCGATCCGATTCCAAGCCACTCGCAGCTCGGGATGCAAACCATCCCTCCATCGAGCGGACGGTTGGTCTCCCACCACGGATCAAACCGCTGGTGGATCTCATTTCCCGCGATCCCGAATGTCAGCCAGAGGTTGTTCCATGCGGCCTTCGCCGGCCCGGAGGACGCGCCGGGGGAAAAGGCCGGCTCGCCGCCGCCGAGGAGTTCGGCCCCGCCCAGCGACCAGGCGAACTTTCCATCGGGCTGCCGGTTGCCTCGCGGCATCAGCACACGCACCGCACGGGCCATCAGGCCCCTCAGCGGAATCCAGACCTCCCGCGATTCAGGATCTGGAAAAAACACAAAATCCGCGCTCGGCACCGGATACCAGGGACCTTCGGGGGCGAGGGCGGACTGCACAAGAAAGTGCTGAGGGAAACCGCCCTGACCGCCGGGCTTCAGGACCAGCCAGTCAAACCGTTGCAGGCCGCCCGCGTCGAGCGTGAGCGAGGACGGTTGGAAATCCCCGGCCAAAGTGATTTCTCCCGCACCGTCGAATGGCTTTTTGTCGCCGGACGGCCCCTCAACCCATGATGCCTGGATTGTGATCCGCTCCGGGCGCTGAGCCGGATCCGTCACTTTTGCGGCGGGTGCCGGCTTCCATTCTCCCGACCATCCCGAAAGCCCCACCGCTTTCCACGCCGTCTGGAAATCCCCCTTGGAAAAATACGGGACCTCCAGCGTGGAGATGGCCTCGGCAAAGCCCTTCGCCGTTGGCACCATCCGTCCGTCGCCAGTATCCCAGACATAATAGACCAGCTCCTTGCGCCCGTTTTCACACGCAGATAATTTCTCCGCCGGAGCACCGCCGGCAGGGGGCTGCGACAGGGCAAGTGCCGCGACGAGGAACAGGAAATGGGGATTCCGCAATGGCATCGCTGCCCCCAACCTAGCCAGGCCATCCAGCAGATCAAATAAATAAACATATTCATCTGATAATTCATTATTCTTGTTTGCGGTGGAGAAGACCCGTTATCATCAAACCGTCGTTTCCAAGCTGATGTCCCGAGCCCCAAAGCGCCGCCGAATCCTGATGCTGATGGACTGGTATTCCAGCGCGGTGCACGAGGGAATTGCGGAGTATGCCTCGCGGCGGGGCTGGATGCTGAATTCCCACATGGCACAGTGGAAGACCCTGCCAGCAGGCTGGAAGGGGGACGGGGTGATCGCCGCGCTCAACGTGGGAAGCGAGCACCTCGGGTATGCCCGGAAGCTGGGGCTTCCCACCGTGGACCTGGGACTTCACTACCCGAAACTGTTCCCTGGCGTGGCGGCCGATAACCGCGACATTGGAAGGCTGATGGCCCGCCACTATCTGGAGCGCGCGCACCGGAATTTTTCCTTTTTTTTCTTCCAGAACAGCCTCATTGAACAGGAGCTCTTTGCGGGATTCCGGGAGGAACTGGGCAAGGCCGGGCGGGCGCCTCTCGACCTTCACTGGAAGCGGAAGCCGCAGGAGGTCCGGATGGATTATGCGAAGACCATGGAGTGGGCGAAGCGCCACATCATCATGATGCCAAAGCCTCATGCCATCGGCTGCGCGGGCGACTTCCTCGCAGGCTCGATCATCGATTCCTGCGTCGAGGCAAATATCCGGGTTCCTGAAGAGATCATGGTCATCGGTGCTGGCAATGACCGCCTGATTTGTGACTTCGCCCCGGTGACTCTGACAAGCGTGGATGCGCGGCTTCGGGAGGTCGGCCGCAGGGCCGCGAAACTGCTCGATTCCCTCATGAAGGGAGCCCCGGCACCAGCCGCACCTTTGCGGATCCCCCCGGGGGGAATCATCGAGCGCAGATCCACCGACTTCCGTGCGGTTTTCGATCCGCTGGTGCGCGACGCCCTGTCATTCATCTGGCGCAATTATCACCGGAAAATCTCGATCGACGCGGTGGCGGCGAGCGTGAACGTCTCGCGCTCCACCCTCTACCACGCATTTGAAGAGGAACTGGGAGCCACGATTGCCCAGACCATCACGAGCGTGCGCATGGACAAAGCCTGCGGGATGCTGCGGGATTCCGATCTGCCCGTCGGCGAGATTGCGGCAAGCTGCGGATTTTCAGGCCCGATAGTTTTTCACAATGCATTCCAGCGCGAGATCGGCTCGGGGCCGCGCGAATGGCGCGCAAAAAATTCTCCGGCCCGTCACGCGGCGGAAGGGATTTGAGAGCGGGCGGGTGCCCGGGCGGGGCCGGGACCTTTCAGCGCGATTGTCTTGCGGGCTTTCCGCGGAGCCTGCGGTAGGCGGCCGCAAAATGCTGGCTGCTTGAGAATCCGAGCTCATGGGCGGTTTGGGTGACCGACTGGCCAGCATCCCGGAGCATCTCATCGGCGCGCTCGATCCTGCGCCGAAGCAGGTATTGCCGCGGGGTTTGCCCCGTGTCGCGCCGGAAGAGGCTGATGAGGTGGGGGACCGAGACCCCGCAGAGCGCGGCCAGCTCGTCCAAACGCCAGCGGTCGGCGGGATGCTCCTCCAAGAGTTCGCAGGCGCGTGCCACCGCCGGGTGAAGTTGCAATTCGGGTTCCCTTCTCACATCGCGCGTGATCAGGCGCTCGATCTCGAGGCAGAGCGCCGCCGCGTAGCAGGCAAGCCCCCGTTCCTTGTCGGTTCCGGCCAGCGAAAGCTCGCGCATGAGACCGCGGAACGGCGTTCCGAGCGCCGACGCATGCGGACCCCACGCGCACCGGGGCCAATCAGGAGTGCGTTTTCCTTTGAGGCAATCCGGGCGCAGCACCGCAAAAAAATAGTGGGCCTCGCTGCCCTGGAATCCGACCAGCTCATGAGCACTCTGCGGCGCGATCAGATAAAAGCCTCCCGGCGACACCTCGAAGCTGATTCTTCCGCACCGCCACTTGGAAAGTCCCGTCGGCTGGTAATAGATTTCCCAACCCGCATTGGCATGGCGGCCGATCCGCCAGTCGCGCGGAACCCAGTGCTCCCCGCCCTCCAGCACGACCGACCGGGCCGATACCGGTTCGACGGAGGAGTAGCCCGAGAGCAGGCCTTTGGGGCGATAAAACTTCATCTGATCCGCATTTTATATACATAATGCCGCATTCCCCGGACGCGCGTCAAACCCGCTTGATTCAGCCTGATTCAAAATATGAACTTCTTTGAGAGAGCCGGCATTGCGCCGAACGCTGAACCGATGCGCCTCCTTGTTCTCACGGGATTCTTTGGATCGGGCAAAACCACCTTCCTTCTCCGCGCCCTGCGGCTCGCCACGCGCGGGGGCGGGCTGAGGACGGTCATCGTGCAGAATGAGATCGGGCGGGTCGGGGTCGATCCGGAGGTGTTCCGCCGGGATGGCCTGATTGTGAAGGAGCTTCTCGGCGGGTGCATCTGCTGCAGTCTTTCGACGAGGCTGGTGAGCGTCCTCGACACCATTGTTTCGGAAAATTCCGCCGATCTTGTCTGCATTGAAGCCTCCGGAATCGCGACCCCGGGAATGGTCCGTGGCATGCTAGCCGGAACCGATCTCGCCGCATTGCCCCTGTTGCAGGTGAATGTCCTGGACGCGGCCCGCCTTGGGCGGATTGAAAAAATGCTGGATATCCCGGTCGTCCGCCAGGGTGTCGAGGCGGCCGATCTTTGCGTGGTCAACAAGATCGACGCGGTGCCGGAGGGTTTTCGGGAATCCTCTGAGGAGAGAGTGCGGAAAATCCGTCCCGATGTCCGCGTGTATTTCACAAACCTCTCCGCCAGCGAATCCCTGCCCGATTCACTTGCCGAACCTCTTCGGCAATTTTTCCTGGGAATCCCGCCGGCTCCGCCACAATCCGGCCCCACCTCCCGCCACCACGACCATCACGGCGACCCGTCCGTCTGCGCTTTGGAATTTCTTCCGTCGACACCCGCCCGGGTTTCCGGTGAGGCGATCCGGTCCGCATTCGATGCGCTGATCCATGGCATCGAGTCGGCGGGAGGGCTCATCGGCCATGTCAAAGTCGCCCTCATTGGAGCGGAGGGCTCACGTCATTTTCTGAACTCGACAGGCATCGGTCGCCCGGAAGCTTCGCTTCTCCCGGAGCAGGCTTCGATCGCCCGGGTGGTGATCAACGCCATCGCCTGGCGCATCGACCAGGCCGCCCTTGAATCCCTCACCCGACAATTCCTATGTATCTGCCACGACTGACCGGTCACACCACCACCCCGGCCGCCACCGCCGAGGAAACCCGGACACTTCGCGAGCTTGCCCGGCGCAAAGCCGAACTCCTCGCCAACCCTGCTGTTGCCGAACGCACGCGGCTCTGGAAAAAGCACAACGCGCTCGCGCAGGAACGCCCGATGCTCCTGATTTTTCCCGAGGGCAGTTGGTCCGAACTGATCGCCTCGTCGGAAGCCCTCCAGTGCCGCTGCTCCGACCCGCTGCTCCGATACATTGAACAGGAGATCCGCATCGAGCTCTACGCGTTCGAGCACTTCGACACCGACAATGTGCCGACGCCATCGGTCTGGGTGCCCAAGGCAATCGGCAATTCCGGCTGGGGAGTCGAGGCCCGATGGGAGATGAGCCAGCAGGAGCACGGGGCCAGAAGGTTCGATCCCGTCATCGCGGAGGAATCCGACCTCGACAAAATGCGTTTCCCGGAGGTCATCCACGACGAGGAGGTGTCGAAGAGACGATTCGATGCGGTGAAAGATATCTTCAACGGCATCCTCCCTGTCGAACTCGTCGGGATCAAGCATGTGAGCTTCCACCTCATGGCACAATGGACCGCACTGCGCGGGCTTGAGGAAGTCCTGATGGACATGATCGCCGAGCCGGAGTTCACCCACCGCGCCATCTCATTCCTCGCCGAAGGCAACAGGCGCCTCGTCGAGCAATACGAGAGCATGGGGCTCCTGGAGTTCAACCACGACAACACCTACCACTCGAGCGGGGGAAACTGCTGGCTCGAATCCTGTCCGGGCCCCGCAGCAGGAGCCACCGCAATGCGCGCCAACATGTGGGCGTCCGCCGAGGCGCAGGAACTGACGGTTGTCTCTCCCGCGATGCACAAGGAGTTTGCCCTCCGGTATGAAAAGGAACTTTTGGAGCCGTTTGCGCTCACCGGCTACGGCTGCTGCGAGGACATCACCGACAAATGCGGGCTCGTTTTGGATATCCCGCACATCCGCCGGATCTCGGTCTCGCCGTTCACCAATGTCGCGCGCAGCGCTCCCCAAGTCGGCAGCCGCGCGATCTTTTCATGGAAACCCCGGCCGACCGATCTCGTCGGGAACTTCAATCCCGAACGCATCCGTTCCTACCTGCGTGAGAACATTGCCGAGTGCCGAAAGTCCGGATGCAACTTCGAGGTCATCCTCAAGGACACCCACACCTGCGAGCACAATCCGGAACGCTTCGACGACTGGTCCCGGATCGCACGCGAAGAGATGGCACTGCCCTGAAATCCCGAAGGCATGCCCGCTAAATCTGGATCGCCCCAAGCGTTGAGCTGGCATGGAACTCCGGTTTCCCCGACCATGATGACATCCTGCGTCTTGTGTGCGAGAATCTGCCATTGATCAATGCCACCTATGAATCCGCCGCCAAAAATCATTGAAGCGAAGATCGACCCCGGCCATTTGCGGGTCCGGCTCGATTCCGGGATTACCGTGCTCATGCCCCTGGAGCATGTGCCCACACTTCTTTTGGCGACCGATGAAGAACGCGGATCCATGGAGGTTTTCGATCACAGCCTTCACTGGGATGCGCTGGATTGCGACCTGAGCGTCGAGGGGCTCCTGGCCGGGGCCAAAGAAATGCCGGGACTCGCCCGCAAGGCATGGGAAAAATTCCTCGCCCGTCAATACGGCCCTGTCGCAGCGTAGCGCCCCCGGCTGATTTCCGATCTGGGAGACCAAGCCGATTCACGCAGAGGGAAGGGCATCCGGCTGCGATAATGCCCGTTTCAGGCGAGGGATGCGCGCGGAAAATACACATTTCAGACGGGTTTATACAAGCGCGGACCCGGCATTCCGTGCATGATCCACCCATGCATCCCCCGAGCAGCCCACTCTATGACGAACGTCTGGACCGCTACCGGATCGCGATGGCCAACGGGCAGCCCGACAGGATCCCGATCCGCCCGTTCGTGGCGGAGGCGGCCGCAAAGGTGGCCGGGATGAGCTGCCAGGAGGTGACGCAGGACTACGAGAAGGCTTTCGAGGCCGTCCGGAATTGTGCGTCCACATTCGATTGGGACGCCGTGGTGCCGAACATGGTTTACCTCTGGGGAGCAATCCCGCAGGTGCTCGGCACCCGGTATTACGCGGTTCCCGGCGTGGGTCTCGCGCCCGACACGGGCTTCCAATATCTCGAACCCCCAGAGGGCGAGGAGTGGATGCGTGAGGACGAATACGCGGCTCTGGCAGAAGACCCGACCGGCTATCTGCTCCACGAATGGATGCCGCGCACACAGCGGCGCGTCTGCGCGCCCGGCGAGCCGGCGACCATCGACAACCAGCTCGCATGGCTCAAGGGGGGGATGGCATTGACTCAATATTTCTCGGCGTTCGGGGGTGCCGTCGAGCGGTTGCGGACGGAATGCTCGATGCCATCGTCGATCTGCGGGATCCTCAAGAGCCCGTTCGACATCCTCGCCGACAAGTTCCGGGGATATATCGGTCTGACCATGGACATGCACGAGCGACCGGACGAAGTGATGGCCGCAGCCGAGGCCATGATGCCGCACATGCTGGCGGTGGCGAAGGCTTCAGCCGACCCCTCGGGGCAATTGCCGGTCGCGATCTGGATGCACCGCGGATGCGTGCCATTCATCAACCCCGCGCAATTCGACCGCTTTTTCTGGCCCACGCTCAAACCGATCATCGAGGAGCTGTGGGCGGACGGACACCAGACGCTCTTCTATGCCGAGGGGAAATGGTTCCATCACTGGGACTCCTTCCTCGAACTCCCCGCGGGCAGCATCATCGTGCATTGCGACAAGGATGACGTGTTTGCAGCCAAGAAGAAGCTCGGGCACAAGTTCGCGATCAGCGGCGGCATCCCGAACCAACTTCTCAGCTTCGGCAAGCCGGAAGAGGTCCGCAGATTCTGCCGGCGTGTCATCGGCGAGGTCGCGGTCGATGGCGGCTATATCGCCGACGCAGGAGCGATCATGCAGAACGACACCTCGATCGAGAACCTTCGGATCATGACCGATACGTTCCGCGAGTATGGCACCTATTCCCGTTCGGCCCCGGCTCCCGCACCGCCGCGGTTCACCCCTTCACAACGGAATCCGCATCTCGATCCGTCGGGCGTGCGTCGTCCTGCGGGAACGGTCGAGCCGTGGCCAGATGCCAAAGCCCGGCTGCCGGAAATCCTGGGCGAGGAGAACCCGGTGAAGAAATCCTGGGAGGAACTGGACTCCTGGGCGTATTCTTTCCTCTGGCACTGCGTCGTTTCATTTTAACCAACTGACATATGATCAACCGAAGGACATTTCTCAAATCCACAGTCGCCGTCGCGGGAACGTGGGCGCTTCCGCGATTCGCCATCGGGCAGTCCGGCGTATCGGCCAACTCCAAGCTCAACGTGGCCGTGATCGGCGTGACAGGACAGGGCGGGACCAACCTGGTGGACATCGCCGGAAACCCGAATGTGAACCTCGCCGCCATCTGCGATGTGGATACCCGCCTGCTCGGACTGGCCGGAAAGCCGTGGAACAAGGACACGACGGACTTTGTCGTGCCGGGCCACACGAAAAAGTTCACCGAATACCGGGAGATGCTTCATGACATGGGCGACAAGCTCGACGCGGTCCTCGTCTGCACGCCCGACCACTCGCATGCGCATCAGGTGGTGAATTCCCTGCATGCCGGCAAGCATGTTTTCAGCGAAAAGCCGATGAGCAATTCGATCTGGGGCACCCGGCAGATGCATGCCGCCGCGAAGAAGGCCGGAAAGATCACGCAGATGGGCATTCACAACCACACGGCCGAGGGGTTGCGGTTGTTCAAGGAATGGTATGGTGCCGGGCTGCTCGGTCCGGTGCGCGAGGTCCATGTCTGGACGAACCGCCCGTGGTGGCCCTACGGACTGAAAGAATATCCTGCGGCCCTCACGCCGCCGGACACTCTCAACTGGAACGAGTGGATCGGCTCAACCGAGTATCTGCCCTACGGCGAGGGGATCCATCCGTATCTCTGGCGGAGCTGGTGGAGATTTGGCTCCGGCGTGATCGGGGATCTGGCGTGTCATTTGATGGACGTGCCGTATTTCATGTTCGATCTCGGGCTCCCGGACAAGGTCGAGGTGGTGGAGACCTTCGACGGCACCGACATTTCCATCCCCGGCGGCGCGCACGCCATCTTCCATTTCCCCGCCACCGCAACCCGCGGGCCTCTGCAGCTTCACTGGTATGAGGGGAACCGGATGGTGGATGGAAAAAAAGTCCCCATGCGGCCCGAACTCCCCAAGATCATGGCCGGCACCAAGCCGACCCCGGAGGGGAGGCTCATCGTGTGCGAGGAAGGAGTCATGGCGACAGCCGGCGTTCCGATCAGCGCCCCCCTCATCTATCCGGAGGCAAAACTCGATAGCTGGAAAAAAGAAGGTAAGTTGCCGCCCAAAACCATTCCCCGCACGAAGGGCGGCATCCGCACGGAATGGGTCGCCGCCATCCTGCAAAACAAACCCGAACTCGCCACGACGAATTTCGACTACTCGGCCGGCCTCACCGAGACCGCGCTCGTCGGAAACCTCGCCCTGCGCACCGGACGGAGCCTCGGCTGGGACGCCGCCAAGATGCAGGCCACCGGCAACGACGCCGCCAATAAATTCATCACCCCGGCCGTCCGCGACGGATGGTTCGCCGAAACCTTCAACGTATAATCCCCATGAAACACACGCTCCTCGCCCTGCTCCTCATCCTCCCGGCCGCCGGCATCGCCCAAACTCCCGCGCCGCTGAAAGTCGCCGTGCAGACGTTCAGCTTCAACCGCTTCACTCTCGACGAGGCGCTGGCAAAAATCAGCGCTGCCGGCGCCAAAAATGTCGAATGCTACATCGGCCAGAAAATCGGCGATGGCATCGAGGAAAAGGTTTCTCCCGCCATGAGTGACGGGGCCGCCGCCAAGGTCGCCCAGCTTCTCGCCAAACACGGAGTCCGGCTGGTGAGCCTCGGCGTTTGCATCCAGGCCAAAGAGGAGGACATCATCGCGAACTGCAGGCTGGCCTCCAAGCTGGGCGCGGAGTATATCAATGTGCAGGTCCCGCCGGACGCGATCGCGCTCTATTCCAAACACGCGGCGGAGTGCGGGCTCAAAGTCGCGGTGCACAACCACGCCAGCGACTCCAAGCTCCCATACTACAAGCCGGAGAACGTGCTCGCCGCCATCCAGGGCCTGGATAATGCCGGCGCCTGCCCGGACAACGGCCACTATGCGCGCTCCGGAGGCGACGTCCTCGAAAACCTCAGGGCCCTCGACGGGAAAATCTTTTTGATCCACCTGAAGGACATGGACAAGGCGGGAGCCCTCGACGCCACCGTGGTCCCCTTCGGCGAGGGCATCGTTGATTTGCCGGCCGTCATCAGCGAGCTCCAGCGCCAGAGGTTCGGAGGCTACGTCGTCATCGAACTCGAAGGCAAGGCCGCGGCCGACGGCGAGGCCAGCCTGAAAAAGAACCTCGCGTATCTCGCAGGGCCCGGGTCCGAGAAGACTGCCGGCCATTGACCCCGGCTCCTCCCGAATCGGCCGCCCCGGGCCAGTTCAATCTTTTTCAGTGAAATGAATTGAACGACAGCCGCACTCCGGAACGCTTCAATGGCGCTCAACAGACGGGACAGATTATCGCAGTGCACACAGAATTTCCATTTGAGTCGATCGGCATCAGCCGGCGGGGCTTCTTGAAACGGTCCTCTCTTTTCCTCGGGCTCCTTCCATTTTCCGGCGTCGGTGAACTGGTTGCGGACGCAGCGAAGGCGCCCTGGTTTGTTGACAACCTGATCCTTTCATCCCACCTGTTTGAGAAGACCCCGTTTTTTGAGATGGCCCCGCTCATCACGGAACTGATCCCGGAATCCCGCCGGATCGATCTTTGGGTTGACTCCGCAGGCAACAAAACCAGCGGCCACTACGACGAGATCGCCGCCCGCGGATTTCCGGCAGCAGTGGAATACTGCAGGGCCAACGGACTCCGGCTGACCACGGGAACCTGCTACGGAAAAGGATATCAGGCATTCGCGGAACCCCTGCGCGATCTCGGCTGCACGCTCTGCATCCAGTCCAGCGGGAAAGTCACATCCGGCTCGATGACAGAAATGATGAAAAGGGAACTGGAAGGCTGCAAGCCGGCCCTCGAGCTGGCGGAGCGTTACGGCTGCCGGATCGCCATCGAGAACCACGGCGGGAACTTCCTTTTGAGCGGCCTCGATTCGTTCAAGGCGTTCATGGACCTGAACACGCACCCGCTTCTCGGGATCGCGTTCGCCCCGTTCCACACGCAGGGGCGCGAGGCACCACCAGAGGTGTTCCTCGGCGAATGCGCGACAAAGGTTTTTTATTTCTATGCCTGGCAGAGGAATCCCGCAGGGAAGACGATGGCGGAACAGGCCAGCGGCGAGGCTCAGTTCCCAGGGATCGGTCCGCTCGATTTCGGCCCGATGTTCGCCATCCTGAAATCCAAATGCCCGGATGTGCTGATTTCCCCGTTTATGCATCGCGCCCCCGGTTCCGCGCGCTCGGTCGAACTCGCAAGGAAGTCTATTGCCTACCTCTCAGCTCTCTGAACCATCCCGATCCTCCCTATGAAACGCCGCCAATTCCTCAAAACCGCCGCAGCCGCAGCCGGCGCGGCGATCGGATTTCCAACCATCGTCCCACGCTCGGTCTTCGGCCAGAACGCCCCGAGCAACCGGATCTCGCTTGGCATCATCGGGGTCGGGAACCGCGGCGGACTGCTCGCCCTCCACAAGGTCAACAAGGATCTGGCTGTGCTTGCCGGCCTCTCCGACTGTTTCCAGAGCAAACGGGATAATGTCACGCGCCTGCTGAACAAAAAATACGGCGGGAACGTCTGCACCCCCCACCGGGACTACCGAGAGCTTCTCGCCCGCGACGACATTGACGGCGTGATCATCGCGACCCACGACCAATGGCACGTTCCGCTCGCCATCGCCGCAGCGCGCGCGAAGAAGCACATGTATGTCGAGAAGCCCCTGAGCACATCGGTCCGATGGTCCCAGCAGTTGCGGAAGGAACTCGCGGGAAAGAACCTCATCTTCCAATTCGGCACGAACCAGCGCGGCGATATCAAGGCCTTCCGGCAGGCCTGCGACCTTGTTGCGAACGGCTACATCGGCAAGCTGAAGGAGGTCCATGCCTGGTGTCCGGACATGCGGCAGGACGTCAATAATGTCAGACATTCTCCGTTCGGCAGATTCATCGAAGAACCCGTCCCGCAGGGTTTCGACTACGATGTCTGGATCGGCCCCGCCGGGATGAACCCCTACACTACGGACCGGACGGACAACTTTGGCGGATGGCACCGCTACGAGACATCGCTCGGCTATGTCGGAGGCTGGGGCGCCCACCCGCTGGACATCGCCCTCTGGGGATCCGGGCACCAGTTTGAACCTCCGGTCCGATACGAGGCCACGGCCAGAATGCCCCAGCAATTCACAAGAGAGGAGCTTCTCCCTCTCATGAAGGAACATCTCCGGGACAAGCTCGACATGAGCAACGAGTTCTACAACACGATCTGCAAGTGGGACCTCCACGCGGAATTCGCCGACGGGCTCAAGCTCCGCTTCATGACGAGCGACATCGCCCGGCCGGAGCTCGACAAATACCATGCCGTCAAGCGCGACCACGGCACCACCTTCTTCGGTGAGGACGGCTGGATTGGCGTGGACCGCTCCGCGTTTTATTCTCACGACAACAACGCCCTGCGCTCGGTGACGCTCAAGCCCGGCGAGAAATCCCTCGATGTCCACGAAAGCCGCACGCATATGGACCACTTTGTCCACGCGATCAAGACCGGTGCCCCCTCCGGAACCCCCTTCGAGGCGGCGTTCGCCTCCGATGTGATCGCCCACATGACCGACATCTCGTCCCGGCTCGGTCGTAAAATCGAGTGGGATCCCAAGACCGAAAACATCGTGCGCGACGACGAGGCGAATGCGATGCTCGACCGCAAACCACGGCAGGGATATGATTTTTTTCTTGCCTGACCCGCGTCGTTTGATTGAAAAACAGCTGGTCAGCTCGGGAGCAGGGTTTTTGCCCCGACCCTTCCCCCGGTTTCAACCCGCCTGCCAGATGAATATTCCCCGACTCGTCCCAGTTCTTTTGATCGCGTCCTTCGCAGGCGCGCTTCACGCCGAAGACACGACGATTATCGAGGAGAATTTCTTCATCGACGGAAAAGAGCGCAAGATGGGGCGTCCGCTGGATGGGATGCCCATCGGGTCCACGGAAGAAGGGATTGTGCCGTCCCCGCTCAATTGGTCTCTGGTGGGAGCCGGGAAGGGCGGGATCAGTCTTGCCATCCGCGGGAAAGAAATGACCGGCCCCGGCATCGCGCTGGTGAAGGATTTTCCGAGCCCCCAGAACGTGGTGCTCGGCGCGGAAATTCCGGATTTGGACCGCTTTTCCTCGCTGACGCTCGACATCAAAGGCTCCGTATTCGACTCGGAATCCATGCGGTTCGGATTTTCCAGCAAACCGCCTGCCGGGTTCGACGAGGATCCCGGCGATGCCGTTTTCCTTGAAGCCGCCGCAAAGGAGGTGTCTCTCGTCGTGATTCAGGATGGCAAAAAAACCGTTTTGGAGACCGTGCCGTGGACCCCTCCCAAAGGGGTAACCAACAGCACCTACCGGCTGACTTATGACGCGGCTTCGGGAACAGCCGGAATCACGGTGAATGAGGACTTGGGCAAAGGGGCGGTTGCAATCGGCCCCGTCAAGCTGGGATTCCGCTTCGCGCTGCATTCGCTGCAATTGGAAGCCGTCAATGCCGGGATTCTGCACGGAAATTTTCCGCGGGTTACAATGGTCAAACTGATCGGCACCCGGAAGCCTTAGGCGGCCGGTCACGACAATCCTTTGACCGTCCATCCTTCGCGATAATTCCGCCGGAGGAAGCGGTTTGCTGCTTCGGAGGTGAAAGCCATTCGGGGCGCATTCCATTCGAGGGTGGAGTTGGGAAAGCGCGAGGCAATTCCGCCGAGCAGGATGGATTCGGTGAGCGGCCCGCCATGGGCGAATCCGGCAGTGGTCTTTCCCTCTCCGCGGCAGGCCGAGACGAACTGCGCGTAGTGGTCGACCCCGCCGACATCGGGTCGGGAGATGCCGCGGAATTTTGAGCGGGGATAAAGCGTTGCCCATCCGACGTGAGGCAGGGCCATCACCCCGCCGGTGCCGACGAAGATTGAGCCGGCGTTCGGGAGGAGGTCGCCTTCCAGAAGCGCCGCGATCGATGCGGGAGGTCTGGATGCGCCGTCATACCATGTGACGGGCAGGGATTTTGCCGCGCTGCGTTCCGTTCCCGCGAATTGGAAGCGGACCCGGCCATCAATCGCCCAGTTCCAGGCGTTCGGCGGAGGGCCTTCGGAGCGGACGGATAGCGGGGGAGCCAGATCCAGCGCGGAGAAAACGGGGTCGAAGAGGTGGCATCCCATGTCGCCCAGCGTGCCGGTGCCAAAGTCGAGGCGCTTGCGCCATCCGGCCGGGTGGTAGTAGCCGTTGCCGATGAACGGCCGGGCCGTGCAAACCCCGAGCCAGAGGTCCCAATCGAACCCGTCCGGAACAGAACTGCTTGTATCGGGCCTCGGGGACGGATCCCCCCAGGACTTCGGACACCAGGAATGAACTTCCCTGATTTTTCCGATGACTCCGTCGCGAAGCGATTGCACGGCGGACCGGTATTCTGCCGTCGAATGGATCTGGATACCCGTCTGGGTGACCACCCCTTGTTCGCGCGCGATCTCCGTCATCCGGCGGACCTCGTGGACATCATGGGCGAGCGGCTTTTGACCGTAGACGTGCTTGCCGAACTGCATCGCGCTCACGGCGATGGGGGCATGCATGTGGTCGGGAGTGGAGACATTCACCGAGTCGATGTGCTGCTCCTTGTCGAGGAGTTCCCTCCAGTCCTGGTAAATCCGCGCTCTGGGAAACCGCCGGCGCGCCTCGTCGGCGCGACTGAGATCCACATCGCAGACCGCCACGATTTCGACGTCCCGGCAGCTCCCGATCGCCTTCAGGTCCGACCATGCCATGCCGCCCGCTCCAAAGCTGGCGTGGGCGAGGCGGCCGTTCGGGGAAGAGAGCCCCCTTGCAGCGAACGGCGCGGCGAGGGCCGCCGCACCCAGGGTTTTCAGAAACGAGCGCCGCGAATGGAAACGGGTCATCCGGGAAAGCTCACTCGACCGGCTTGATCGAAATATTGCGGAACATCACCGGGGAGCTGTGGCCGCAGAAACCGAAGTGGCCGGCGGTGAGGCCCTTTCCGGGATGGGCCTTGTTGGCCAGCGTCTCCGTGACCTTGCTGAGATCGGCATCCAGAATTTGTGTGCCGTTGAGTTCGACCTTGATGGCCGGCCCGTTGACCGTGACCTCCTGGTAATTCCATTCGCCCGTGGGGCGCAGGTAGCCGCGCTTGGCAGCCGCCATGCCGTAGGCCGAGCCGTGCATCTGCCGGGCATCCAGCTTGGCATAGTTGGGATGCTCGGAGTCAAGGACCTGGCTCTCGCACATGCCGTCATACGCGGGATTGCCCTTGCCCGGGAACCGGATCGCGAGCCCGTTGTTGCCGGCGGGCGGAAGCTTGAACTCCAGGCGAACGACGAAGTTGCCGAACTCCTCATCCGTATAAATCGCGCCGCCCTTGCCGGCCTTGCACATCACGGCGCCATCCTTCACCTCGTAGTTGTCCACCGGCCCCGCCCAGCCGGTGAAATCCCTGCCGTTGAAAACCGGCTTGAAGCCGTCGGGGTCGCTGCCCCGGAGGAGCTTGTTCGCTTCGTCGCTTCCGATCTCGCGAAGAAAAATATTGCGCCAGCGGATCTCCCCGCCATGCGTCTGAAGCTGGACGGGCCCCTTAGGCGGCACGGGCTGCGCGGGATCGAAGTGGTTTTTGAGAACCGCTCCCTCCACGGTCTGCAGGCCGTTCAGCCAGACCCAGACCCGCGAGCCAACCATGACGACGCGGAGATGGTTCCATTCGCCGAATGGCTTGTCCGCCTTGACCAGGGGATCCTTTCCGGGCGTGCCGGGTGCGTTGTTCCAAAGCCCGCCGGATCCCTTGTCGGCGCCAAGTTTGAACTTTGCCTGGTTGGTCGAATCCCAGATCTGCACCTGCGGGCACCCGCGCAGATAGACCCCGCTGTCGGCGAGTGGCACTGTCTTGTATTCCAGCAATAGTTCAAAATCGCCGAAAAATTTGCCGGTGGTGAGGAATAACCCTTTGCCGTCGTTGACCAGTTCACCATCCTTCACCGCCCAATGCTGGCGGATATCCGCAAGGCTCGCGTCGTGTTTTTTCTGAAATTCTTCGGGAGGCAGGGCCATGTATTTTGCCGGATTCTCCGTCGATGCGCCCCACCACCCAGTGAGGTCGGCTCCGTTGAACAGGGCGGTGAAGCCAGCAGGGGGCTGTTCGGCGGCTTGAGCGGTCAGCAAAGCGGCGAGGAGCATGGAGGGAAGAGGGTTTCGCATCATAAAATCATGTGGGGAAACAACTGCTCTATATCCGAGCTTCCATTGCAGGGTAAGAGAAAACTTGATCGTCAACAGGCGCTGGCAATGCGAATTTTTATACAAATGCTGTCATACCTGGATCAGTAGGCCTTCATACAGACAAGGCGAAAATTTTATACTTCATTTAAATTACGCGGTAAAAATATTTCTTAAGTCATTTATATTTATGATATTATCAATATCTCCAATTCTTTCCTTCGTGCCGGCGCGGCGAATTCTGCGGATTAACTTTTGGCGAATGCCGTCAAAATAAATATTGATATCAGGGCGCAATCATCTATTTCGGGCATACGCGCGATGCCCAAAGGCAAACCAGTTCCCCCGTTTTTTCGCAACTTCTGTCCCGGACGGATGCTGGAGGCATTATTCGATGCGGTCCCGGACGCCCATTTTTTCATGAAGGACCGGGAGTCCCGATTCCGGGCCGCGAACCGGAGCTTTGTCCGGTTGATGGGGGTTTCCGGCATGGAGGATCTGGTCGGGCGGACGGACCGCGACTTCAGCGCGGATTTTCTGGCCGATGCCTTCCTGGCCGATGACCGCAGGGTCATGGAGTCAGGCGATCCGGTTCTGAACCAGGTCGAGCTCGTGCCGACCGGCGACTCGCTCGACTGGCTGACGACGACTAAGGTCCCGCTCTATGACGCGAACCGGAAGGTGGTCGGGCTGGCGGGGGTCATGCGGCTGACGAAGGACAGCGATGCGCTCTACCTCAACCATCCCGAGATGCACCGGATCGTGGATTACATCCGGTCGAACTACCGCCGGAGGATCCTCGCGGCGGATCTGGCGCGGGTGGCCGGGATCTCGGTGAGTTCGGTCGAGAGGCTTTTCCGCAAGACATTCGGAATGCCTCCGAACCGGTATCTCAAGTGGACGAGGCTGAACGCGGCCTGCCAGGAGCTGCGGGATACCGACCATGCTCTCGGGCAGATCGCCCGGGAATGCGGGTTCGGCGACCAGACGAGCATGACCCGCGACTTCCGCGGGGAATTGAATTTGACGCCGCGCAGATACCGCTTGAAGTTTCGAAACGGCGGACCCAAGCAGCGTGCTCCCCTCTAGAATTGAATCCCATCCAACGACCATGAAAACCCATATCCGCGTCCGCCTCTCGATCATGATGTTCCTCCAGTTTTTTATCTGGGGTGGGTTTTTTGTGACGATGGGGACGTATTTGCTCAACGTCTTTTCGGGTCAGGAGGGGCTGAACAGCATCATCGGGAGCGCCTATGCTACGCATAACTGGGCAGCGATCATCGCTCCGCTGTTCGTCGGGCTGATAGCGGACCGGTTCTGCAATGCGGAGCGTGTGAACGGGGTGTGCCATCTGGGCGGTGCGGTGCTCCTCTGGCTTGCCGCTTCCACCCAGGAGCCCGGCGCATTCATCTGGACGATGTTTTTCTACTTCCTCCTCTACATGCCGACCCTTGCGCTGGTGAACGCGATCTCGTTCGCAAACATCGACGAGCCGGAGAAGCAGTTTCCCGGCATCCGGGTCTGGGGCACGATCGGCTGGATCGTAGCGGGCTTCCTCGTGGCGCAGACGGTGATCGGGTTCATCGACCTGCCGCTGATCAAGGCGGTCACCGGCGTCGGGAACGCCCAGATCACGAACATCCCGCTGAAGATGTGCGCGATCGTTTCCGCCATTTACGGAATCTACAGCTTCACGCTGCCCGCCGCCCCGCCGGCAGCCAAGGGGCAGCCGATGGACTTCAAAAAAGCGCTCGGGCTCGATGCGTTGCGGTTGTTCGCCCGACCGAGTTTCGCGATTTTTGCCGTGTGTTCGTTCCTGATCTGCATCCCTCTGGCCTTCTACTACGCGCGGACGAACGACTTCATCGCGGCGATGGCGTTCGGAGAAAAATCGGCGTCATTTATGACGATCGGGCAGATTTCCGAGGTCTTTTTCATGCTGCTGGTCCCGTTTTTCCTGCTGCGCCTCGGCGTGAAGTGGATGCTGCTCGTGGGCATGCTGGCCTGGACTTTGCGCTACGGCCTCTTTGCGGTGTTCCCGTCCTCGACGGCGATGCTTCTGTTCGGCGTCGCCCTTCACGGCATCTGCTACGACTTTTTCTTTGTGACCGGGCAGCTCTACACCGACCGCGTCGCGCCGCGTGAGATCCGCGCCAGCGCGCAGGCGCTGATCGGGCTGCTCACCTACGGGGCGGGCATGCTCGTCGGCAACTACGTGCTCGGAATCTGGGGCGACCACCTTGCGCTCGACGGCCAGAACCGCGCGGGCTGGCTGGCGGATGCCGCCGCGTTCTGGGGGATGCCCGCCCTCGCCGCGCTGGCAGTGGCCGTGATCTTCTTCCTCACCTTCCGCGACAGGGAGGCCGAGAATGCCGTCCGCGCGGAAGCCCGCTCCTGATCTTCCAAAAAACCAGACCGACCATATCAACGAATCCGACCGCCACCTCGAACCCTGATCCATGAAAAACATATCCCGCCGTCATTTTCTCAAGCGCTCCACCCTGCTCGGTGCGGGCGCCTTCATGCTGCCCCGCTTCTCGATCGCCCAGGCCGGGGCAAGCGCGAACAGCAAGGTCAACATCGCGATCATCGGGTCCGGCGGAATCGGCAGCTTCGCCGTCAAGGGTGTCGTCGGCCAGAACCTCGTCGCCGTCTGCGATGTGGATGAGGCAAACCTCATGGTCAATGCCGACAAGAACCCGCAGGTTGCCACGGCTGCAAAGTTCCGGGACTTCCGCGTGATGCTCGACAAGATGGGCAAGGAGATCGATGCGGTGGCGATCAGCACTCCCGACCATACGCACTTTGCGGCAACGATGGACGCCATGCAGCGCGGGAAGCACGTCTTCACGCAGAAGCCGCTCACCCACAATATCTGGCAGGCAAGGACCCTTCGAAAAGCCAGGGAAAAATACAAGGTGGTCACGAACATGGGCAACCAGGGGCATACCTTCGACGGCATCCGCGAGATGAAAGAATGGATCGATGCGGATGTCCTGGGAACCGTGGGAGAGGTTGATTCCTGGTTTCCTGGCCCGAAGTGGGCTCCGCCGGGAAGCAAGGGCCCGGCAGTCTGGAGGAAGCCCTCCACTTTTCCTCCCGCTCCGGAACCGGTTCCCGCAGGCCTGGATTGGCCGCTTTGGCTGGGACCGGTTGCGGACCCCGGATTCAACTCGGTTTATGTGCCGAAAAGCTGGCGCTCCTTTCCGCAGTTCGGAACCGGCATGCTCGGCGACTGGTTCTGCCACATCTGCGACGGTCCGGTCTGGACGCTCGGGCTTTACGAGCCGACCGTCATCGAGGCGGAAAAAATCGACGGCCCGAATCCGGGGATGTGTCCGGACGGATCGATCATCCGCTGGGATTTCCCGGCACGCGGCGCGATGCCCCCCTGCGCGCTGCGCTGGTATGACGGCGGCAACCAGCCGCCCATGCCGGAGAAGTGGTCGTGGGGTGCGCTTCCGAAAAACGGATCCTTCTTCCGCGGCTCGAAGAACACGGTGTTCCTCGACGAGCGTTCCAACCACCCCCGCCTGATCAACAAGGAGGAGATGAAGGCGTTCACCCAGGCGGGGCTTCCGCCGGAAAAGCTTCCCCGCCTTCCTCAGAGCGGACCGGAATCCGGACCGATCGCCGAGTGGATCCGTGCAATCAAGGGTGACGGTCCGGAGCCCGGATCGAACTTCGACTACGCCTCGCGCCTGACCGAGATCGCGTGCCTCGGTGCGCTCGCCCAGTTCCACGGCGGCCGCATCGAATGGGATTCCGCAAACATGAAGATCACGAACCGCCCGGAACTCAACGCCTTCGTCAAGGAGGCCGCTCCGAAGGAATGGGCCTACGGCGAGGACCTCTGGAAATCCTGAATCACAGCCCAGTTGAAAGATGAACAAAATCTCCCGCCGCCACTTCTTCAAACAGTCCGCCCTGCTGGGAGCTGGGACATTTTTCCTTCCCCGCTTCAGCATCGCGCAGTCGGGCCCGCCGCCTTCGAGCCGGGTGAACATCGCGCTGGTCGGCTGCGGATGGATGTCGAAGGGCGTCCTGAGCGATCCGGTCCCGCCGGCCGTCCTCTGCGACGTGGATGCGAGGGCGATCGCCGCGGCAAAGCAGAAATTTCCCCACCTCGCCTCGACGCCGGCGTTTTCCGACTACCGGGAGATGTTCGACAAGATGGGAAATGACATCGATCTGGTCGTCGTGTCGACTCCGGACCACACGCATTTTGCCGTGACGATGGAGGCGATGCAGCGAGGCAAGCACGTCTTCACGCAGAAGCCGCTCACCCACAATATCTGGGAGGCCCGCACGCTGGCCAAGGCCGCCAAAAAATACAACGTGAAGACCGTCATGGGAAACCAGGGCCATACATACGACGGCATCCGCACGATGCGGGAATGGTATGAGGCCGGGGTCCTGGGCCAGGTCGGGCGCGTGGACGCATGGTTTCCCGGGCCGACCTGGGGGACGGGCGAGAAGGCGTGGTTCACGAAGCCCTCCAGCTACCCGCCGCTTGAGGAGCCGCTCCCCGAAGGGCTGGACTGGGATCTCTGGGTTGGACCCGCGCCGATGCCCCCCTACAACCCGGTCTACACCCCGAAGACATGGCGGGGGTTCTGGCAGTTCGGCGGGGGAATGATCGGCGACTGGTTCTGCCACATCAGCGACGGGCCGGTCTGGATCCTCGACCTTTATGAACCGACGGTCGTCGAAGCCGTTAAAATCGACGGCCCCAACCCGGGGATGTGTCCGGACGGCAGCATTGTCCGGATGGATTTTCCGGCCCGCGGCGAAAAGGTTCCCTGTTCATTCTGGTGGTATGACGGCAAAAACCGCCCGCCGGTCCCCGGGGATTGGTCGTGGGGCAGCAAGGACAATCCGGAGGGGCAGTCCAAGGCGCCCAACTCCGGTTCTTTCTGGGCGGGAACCAATGGGATGTTTTATCTGGACGAGCGGTCGAACAACCCTCGGATGACGAGCCGCGAGAAGACCCTCGAACTGAAAACCAGGGGCTCCCTTCCCCCGGAAAAATACCCGAGGGTCAAGGACGGTCCCGTGAAGGAGATCATCCGGGCCATCAGGGGCGAGGGCCCGGAGCCCGGCTCCGATTTTGCCTATGCCGCCCGCCTCACCGAGGTTGCGCTGCTCGGGGCGATCGCCCAGCGCTGCGGCGGCCGAATCGAGTGGGACGCCGCCAATATGAAAATCACCAACCGCCCGGAACTCAACGCCTTCGTCAAGGAACCGGTCCGCAAGGGCTGGGAATACGGCGAGGATCTCTGGAAGGCATAACAATTCGCAGCAATCGAGCATTATGAAAAACACCCGCATCCTTCTCGCCGCCGCCCTTCTGACAGGCGCCGGCATTCTTCCCGTCTCCGCAGCCGACCCCGTTCTTCCAATCATGGGCCGGTGGGAGGGCAAATTTATCAACCCGGTGAAAGAAAACGGATATATGCAGACGCATCCGGACCTTTGCGCTGAAGTTGTCGCCCTGGGCGGCGACAAGTATCGCGTCCGGCTGTTCCCCCGCTTTTTCAAGCGCGCGCACATTTTCCAGGAATTCGATGCGACGGCTACGGATGGCATGATCCGGTTCAACGAGTCGGGCTGGAAGGGTGAGATCGCCCCCGGATCGTTCACCGGCGAGGCGTTCGCCGATGGCAAGAACCCGTTGAAGTTTTCGTTGAAGAAGTCGGATTTTGTCTCTCCGACTATGGGGATGAAGGCTCCCGCGGACGCGAAGGTGCTTTTCGATGGGAGCAATCTCGATGCGTGGCAGAGCAAAACCGGCGGACCCGCCAAGTGGCCGATCGTCGACCAATCCGTTCTCGAGGTCGCCCCGCGCAGCAAGAAAGCCGAGGCGGGCGGCAACATCCGCACGAAGGAGCAATTCGGGGACGTCAGGCTGCACCTGGAATTTCAACTCCCCTACGAGCCCGACTTCAACGGGCAGAACCGGGGCAACAGCGGGGTCTTTCTTCAGGCGCTCTACGAGGTGCAGGTCCTCGACAGCTTCGGTCTCGAAGGAAAGTGGAACGAGTGCGGAGCGATCTACCACACGGCCCCGCCGAAGGTGAATGCCTGCCTGCCTCCCGGGGAATGGCAGACCTATGACATCCTGTTTCGCGCCGCTCGCTTCAACCCGGACGGCTCGGTCTCCGAATACCCGCGCTTGACCGTCCGCCTGAACGGCATTCTCGTGCAATACAACGAGGAGCTCCCCGACAGCACACTGACCGCCACAAGCATCCAGAAGCCGCTGCCGGTTCCCAAGGAGGGCCCGATCGAACTCCAGGACCACTCCCACCCCGTTCGCTACCGCAACATCTGGGCCGCCCCGCTTCCGGACTCCGCCGCCGCCCTGATCCAGAGGAAATGAACGCATCGGATGCGGGACGTCCATCAGATAAAACTCACCACAAAGACACAAAGAGCACAAAGGGAGGGGCTGCATGTAGAGACGCTTGACGGTGAGATTCACCTGGCGGGTCAAGGGCAATCGGGAAGCCCGCCTCCCGCATCTACCTTTCTTAGTGTCCTTTGTGTCTTTGTGGTAAAAAGAAACGACTTGTTTTAAGGCTCATGAAATTCATCCCCATCTGCGCAGTCCTCCTTCTTGCTACAGTATGCTCCGCCGCCGAAGATCCCAAGCCGAACATCCTCTTCATCCTCGCGGATGATCTGGGCTGGAACGGGTTGAGTTGCTGCGGCAACAAGTTCGCCGCCACCCCCAACCTCGACCGCCTCGCGTCCGAAGGAATGCGCTTCACCAGGGCGTATGCCGATTCGCAATGTTCCCCGAGCCGGGCCGCATTTTTTTCCGGCAAATTCGGTGCCCGCACGGGGCTTTTCAAAGTGCTGAATGAAAAAGAACCCCCCAAGGCATTCCTGCGTCCGCCGGAAGAATGCAAGGCTCTGCTCCCGCAAACCGCCACGCTGGCTTCCACCCTCCGGAGCGCCGGTTACGCCACAGGGATCAGCGGGAAGTGGCACATTGCAGATAACAGCACGGTTGGCGCCCTGCTGAAGAGGGATGGAGGAAAATATCTCGACCGCTACGGATTTGATTTCGGGGGCGCGGCCGGAAACCAGAAAGAGAGCAAGGAAGACAAGGCGGCCAAGGCCATCACGGACGACATCATCGGCTTCATCGAGCAGAACAAAGAAAGGCCCTGGTTCGCCTTTGTCGCCCACTTCATCCCCCACGCCCCCCTTGCCGCGCCGGAAGAGCTCATCAAGAAATACGAGGCCCTCGGCTACAAGCGCAGCCCGACGCCCGCCGGAAAATTCCCCGACCGCCCCACGGCCGACTACCTTGCCATGCTGGAGCACATGGATGCCCAGGCAGGCCGATTATTCGAACTGCTCGACAATCTGAACCTCGCCGACAATACGGTGGTTGTCTTTGCGGGAGACAACGGCGGGCTGTCCCGCGTCTTCGACAACTCCCCGTTGCGCGAGGGCAAGGGCTCGCCCTACGAAGGAGGCATCCGGGTGCCATTCATCGTCCGCTGGCCGGGACACGTGAAGCCCGGCACGACAAGCGACGTGCCGGTGCATTTCGTGGATTTGTATCCGACATTTGCAGCCATCGCCGGGGCAAAACCTCCCGAGGGCCACATCCTGGACGGCCAAAGCCTCCTCCCTCTTCTTCTGCAGAAGGGCACCTTCGAGCGCGAGGCTCTCTACTGGCACATGCCTACCTACACGACCAACTACGGCCGCACCCCCTGCTCCATCATCCGCAAAGGCGATTGGAAGCTCATCCACTGGTTCGGCGACTACCTCGACACTGCCGGCTTCACCCCGGATGACAAGCCCTACGGAAAACTCGTCACCGGTCCCCGCACCGAACTTTACAACCTGCATGACGATCCCGGCGAAAAGAAGGATCTCGCCACCGCCCAACCAGCAAAAGCCGGCGAACTCTTCGCGGACCTTCAGGCCTGGTGGAAAAACACCGGCGCGAAATTTCCTGAAAAAAATCCGGACTACGATGCTGCCGCATGGTGGAAGGGAACCGAGGGTGATCCGGAAGGCGGATCGAAATCCAAAAAACCGCGGTAAAACTTTCTCCGAGCCATGAACAATCGTTCCGTCCTGCTCTTCTCCCTCACCACATTCTGCCTGTTTTTGATTTTAACGGACCAGGTGCGCAGCGCGGAATCCTGCGAAGCCGTATCCGGAGCGGTCCGTGTCCAGGCGCTGTCGCCGACCCTGGTGAGGATCGAACAAAAAGGACCGCAGGGATTTGAGGATCGCAAGACGCTCACCGTGGTGAACCGCGAGTGGGCGGGCATCCCGGTGGTGACAGAGCAGCAGAACGGGCGGACCCTCCTGAAAACATCCTCCTATCAAATCGGGATTCCAGAAAGCGCGGCGGACCTCACGGGCATCACACTGCACTCCCCGTCGGGCGAATTACTGCACACGATTTCTGCGGACGATTTGAAGTTCGATTACCTGCCCGCCCCCGGGAAGATGCCCAGGGTTTGGGTGCTTCCGGATTCTCCCCGGGTTATACCGCCCGCATGGGGCGCGACCCCGGCTCCAGACTCCTCCGGCAAGAACAAGGAATCCTCGGGATGGGAGATGGATGCCAAAGCCCGGGATATTTATTTTTTCATTCCGCAACCCGAAAAATACACGGCTTTCCGGCAGGAATTCCTCTCGTTGACCGGCCCCATACCCATGCCTCCGCTCTATGCCTTCGGCCTGTGGTTCAGCCGCTACTGGCCCTACACGGAGGAGGAATCCCTTTCCCTGATGGATGAATTCCGCAAACGGGGATTTCCGTTCGACGTTCTGGTCTGCGATACGGACTGGCGGGTCGGGGCGTCAACCGGCTACGGAGTGAACGAGAAATTGTTCCCCGACATGGCGCGCTACATTTCCCGCGCCCATGCAAAAAATGTGCGTGTCGTCTTCAACGACCACCCCGAGCCCCAGGCGGTTTCGGCATGGGCTCCAGAGGAACTCTCCTACCGCGAAAAAGGTCTCAACAGCCTGCTGAGCATCGGGGCGGATGCCTGGTGGTATGACAAAAACTGGAACAAGCACCTGAATGTTCCGGAAGGTCTCTCGATCGAATTCTGGGGGATGGTTGTTTATCACGACCTGACCATGAAGCTCCAGCCCGATCGCAGGCCGCTCATCATGTCCAACGTGGATGGCATCTGGAACGGCGTGAATGTCGGGCCCAGCAACCCGGCCTCACACCGGTATCCCATCTGGTGGACCGGCGACACCCTCGCATTTTGGGAAGATCTGCGGGCCGGCATCAGGAACGGGGTGGATGGCGGTGTCGAGCGCATGATGCCCTACATCAATGAAGATCTCGGCGGGCATGTTCTGGAGGAAACTCCCGACCAATACATCCGCTGGTTCCAATTCGGCGCCTTCTCCCCGCTCCCCCGTCCGCACAGCTATCCGAAGGTGGCACGTCTTCCCTGGGCATATGGCGAAACATCCGAAAAGATTTGCCGGGATTACATGCAGTTGCGCTACCGCCTGCTGCCGACAATCTACACCGCCGTGCGGGAGTCCTATGACAACGGGACTCCGCTTTTGCAGCGATGCGATCTCGAATGGCCGCAGCATCCCGGAGCCGTCCTCCAATACCTCTTCGGCCGGGATCTGCTTGTCGCTCCCCAGTGCTACAGCGGATTGGACCCGCTGCCGCTCTCCCTCCTCAAGACTCCCGAGGGCAAAATGGGAATCCGCGCGGAATACTTCGAAAATCTCAAGTTCGAGGGAACCCCGCGCTTTGTCCGCACAGGCAAGGAGGTCTCCTACAACTTCAAAATCCGTCCGAGGGGCCTCCCCAAGGAGAATGTTTCGGTTCGCTGGACGGGAACTTTCGGCCCGGTCAAGGAAACTGCGGAATATGAATTCGGCGTCATCTCACGCGACGGTTCCAGGGTTTGGATTGGAGATACCGAAGTGCTCAGCTTTAACAAAACCCTGAAGAAACGGCATGACTTGGAAGTCACCACCGGAAGGATCCGCTTGGAAGCGGGCAGGTCCTATCCCCTCAAGGTGGAATTCTGGCAGAAGTCAGATGGCGAATTCAGCCTGTCCTTCGGCTCTGTCAAAGCTATCGAAGACCGGGACCACCAGACGCGCCCACTCTGGATTCCGCCAGGTCGCTGGCAGGATGCCTGGACCGGCGAAACCCTCGAGGGGCCGAAGACGATCTCCGTCACTTCCGATCTTGAGCACACCCCGATGTATGTGCGAGAGGGAGGGATCGTCGTCACCACCCCGCTGCGCATGCACACCGGCGTTCCCATGTGGGACGAACTCGTAGTGGATGCGTTCGTCACGGCAGATTCCGGCTCAAGCGAGCGCGAGGTCTACGAGGACGACGGGCTCTCAAATGGATACCTCGATAAAAAATTCAGCAGGACCAAGGTTTCCATGAAAACGGAAGCCGGAAAATCCACTATGCGGGTTGAGCCTGCAGAAGGAGATTTTCTGCCGAAGGCCTTCAAACGCAACTGGACGCTGCGCCTCCATCTTCCCGCAGGAATGAAGCCATCGGTGTTCCGTGTGAATGGAAAACCGACCAAGCCGGGGGACAAGGCGAATGGAACAGGCGGGGTTGTGTTGCTCAAGCCGGCGGATTCACGCATCTTTCCCTTCGGCGGAACAGGGGCGGTCCCCGGTGAAAAATCCGGTGAAGTTGCCGAATTTTCCATTCCGGATTCTCCCGCTGCCGAAACACTGACAGTCGAAGTCTCCATCGAACCCAGCGGGTCGCAGCCGTGATGGAAGAACCTTCCTCGCGGATGAGGGAATATCTTTCGTGAATATATTGGCGCCGGCACCCGATTTATCTAACAGTTATTCAAATTGTCCCCCTCCATGAAACACATCTCCCGCAGAAATTTTCTCAAGCACTCCACCCTTCTTGGTGCTGGCGCATTCATGCTCCCCCGCTTCTCGATCGCGCAGGCCGGGGCGAGCGCCAACAGCAAGCTCAACCTGGCTTTGATCGGCGTCGGCGGGGGAGGGATAGCGAAAGGGGCGATCATGGGCGCCAAGAACGAAAACCTTGTTGCCATCTGCGATGTGGACGAATCCCAGTTCGGCAAATTTGCCGATATGAACCCGCAGATGACCACGGCAGCCAAGTTCCGGGATTTTCGCGTCATGCTCGACAAGATGGGCAAGGAGATCGACGCGGTGGTCGTCACGACGCCGGACCACACGCATTTTGCGGCGACGATCGATGCCATGCAGCGGGGCAAGCACGTGCTGACCCAGAAGCCGCTCACCCACAACATCTGGCAGGCCCGCACGCTCCGCAAGGCGAAGCAGAAATACAATGTGGTGACGAACATGAGCAACCAGGGGCACGCGATGAAGGGCATCCGTGAAATGCGGGAGTGGATCGACGCGGACGTCCTGGGCCCTGTCCGCGAGGTGGATTCCTATGTGGTCGTTCCGAAATGGGGCGGGGGCGTCTGGAAAAAGCCGGAGACCTATCCCCCGTCGGCGATGCCGGTCCCTGCCACCCTCGACTGGAATCTCTGGCTCGGCCCGGTGGCGGATCCGGGCTATAACAGCGTCTATGCACCCGGGACCTGGCGCGGGTTCGACCAGTTCGGAACGGGCGCGATCGGCGACTTCTTCTGCCATCTCTGCGATGGTCCGGTCTGGACGCTCGATCTCTACGACCCCCTGGTCGTCGAGGCGGAAAAAATCGAAGGCCCGAATCCCGGCATGTGCCCGGATGCGTCGGTCATCCGGTGGGATTTTGCCGCGCGCGGGAAGTTGCCGCCGTGCATCCTGCGCTGGTATGATGGCGGGCTGAAGCCGGCGACACCCGAAAAATGGTCGTGGGGTGAGGTGCCGGACCGCGGTTCGTTTTTCAGAGGTTCAAAAAATACCGTCTACCTCGATAACGTGTCCGGCAATCCGCGCCTTGCCAGCAAGGAGGAGATGCAGACATTCAAGGAGGCGGGACTTCCCCCGCTGAAATATCCTCGTGTCGAGGGAGGGCCGATGGCGGAGTGGATCCGGGCGATCAAGGGCACGGGCCCCGAGCCCGGATCGAACTTCGACTACTCCTCGCGCCTCACCGAAATCGCCTGCCTCGGCGCGCTCGCGCAAAGGTTCGGCGGGCGCATTGAATGGGATTCCGCGGGCATGAGTTCGCCCAACCGCCCGGAGTTGGCCCCCTATATCAAGGAGCCGGCCCTCAAGGGCTGGGAATACGGCGAAGACCTCTGGAAATCATAATAAGCATCCCCCCAAGCGGCAGGTCTGGGTCGCCGAACCCGCCGTCATTTTCTCCACCATCATGAAAAAATATCTCTACGTAGAACTCCTTGCCTTTGTCGTGCTGCTTGCAGGCGGTCTCCCCGTAAAGGCGGGGGAAGCCATCAAATTCGATGCGCGCGGGGCGGGGCTCAAGCCGGAATATGGCAGCCTGAAGAGCTGGGGCGGCCGTTCGCCGGACGGGCACGTCCTGCGCACAAACAATTGGTATCTGGAACTCGATGGCAAGCCCCTGTCTCTGGTTCTGGGCGAGATCCACCCCCAGCGTTATCCGGCTGAATACTGGGAGGAAGCCATCCTGGAGATGAAGGCAGCAGGCTTGAACGGCATCTCCGCCTATATCTTCTGGAACCAGATCGAACCGCGCCCCGGAGAGTTCAATTTCACGGGAAGCAACGACATCCGCCGGTTTGTCGAGCTCTGCGCGAAGCACGGAATGTATGTGTGGCTTCGTGTCGGTCCATTCTGCAACGCGGAGATGCTCACGGGCGGACTTCCCCCATGGCTCTACGGGATGCCGCTGACCGAACGCAGCAACCACCCGCTCTACCTTGAACTTGTCGCGCGCTATTTCGCGAAGATCGGAGAGCAGACGAAAGGGCTGATGTGGGAGCAGGGCGGCCCGGTCATCGGGGTTCAGGTCGAAAACGAGCTCGGCGTCGCCGGGATCGATTGGTCCCGGATCTTCCCGCAGTATGTCAACAAAGGCGGCTTCTCCGGGCTCAAGGGCGATGCCTATTCAGAACATTACCGGACCCTGAAAAAACTGGCCGAGGCCGGCGGGCTGGACGCCCCGTTTTTCAGCTGCACCGCGTGGGGGCTCAATGACACCAAGCCGGTGCCCGCCGACGAGATGATGCCGACCGAACTCGGCTACATGGGTGGTTATTACTACTTTAAAAACAAGGACAAAAACTGGCTGACACTTTTCGACAACACGGACCACACCCTGAAGCCGTTTTGGGGCAAGTCCCCGGTCGGGCTTTCAGAGATCGGGACCGGCCTATCGATGTCACCGCTCATGCTGGCCAAGGGTGCCTTGCCGCCGGAGGTTTCATCCTGCGCAGCCCTGACCCGGGTTGGTTCGATGCCGACGATCTACACGGGCTACTACATGTTCCACGGCGGCAGCAATCCGGTTGACCCGACCTACGGATGGACGGTCAAAGACAATACCAAATATCCGCAGATCAACTACGATTTCCAGGCGCCGATCGGGGAATTCGGCGAATGGCGTCCGTCGCTTTTCCACCTCCGGCCGTTCAACCATTTTCTTGCCTCCCATGGTGACGAACTCGCGCGGACCGCAGTCGTCCACCCGGCCGATCCGGTGGTGAAGTGCGATGACAACCGGCTGCGTTCGGTCGCCCGGATGGATGGGAATTCCGGCTTCGTGTTTTTCAACAACTACGGGGGCGTGCTCGATCTGCCGGCGCGTCCGGAAACGCGGTTCGAGGTGCAGACGGATGCGGAAACCATCACGCTGCCACGGGTGGCCAAGTTGGACATCCCCCCGAATGCGATGGGGATATTGCCGGTCAACCTCAATCTCGGGGGAGGAGCCATGCTTCTTTCTGCGACCGTGCAGCCGGTCCACCGGTTCCAGCAGGACGGGCGGATCTATCAGATTTTTTCCCGGATCGCCGGGATGCCGGGAGAACTGGTCCTCGGCAAGAATGTCGAAGTGGAATCCCTTGGACGGGGCGTTTCTAAAGACCCGGCCCCGCAGCCCGACGGTGCGCAGGTATATTCTGTCGAGCCGGGCCGTGATGCGGCGCTGGCATTGCGCGCACCCGACGGGACGCCGGTGACGGTCATCGTTCTGTCCCAGGAGGACGCCCGCAACCTGGCCGTGTTCCGGCACGCGGATAAAACCCTGCTGGCGCTGAGCCCGCACGCGGTGACGTTTGACGGTGCGCGGCTGAAGGTGGCGGCGGAAACCCCGCAGATGACCCTCAGCATTTTTCCGCCATCAATCAAAGCAGCTGGCGCTCAGCCCGACGGCCTGTTCCAGAAGGTGCCCCTATCGGTCCCGCCGCGCACGATCGAGACCAAAATCGAAAAGTTTGCGCCGAACAAATGGCTGATCATCGTCCCCGAAGCCGCCTTCGACGGGGTCAATGACGTCGCCCTCAACCTTTCCTACAGCGGCCAGGCGTGCCGGATATTTGACGCGCAAACCGGGATGATGGTCGCTGACCAGTTCAACCTCGGCGTGCCGTGGAAGGTGGGCTTGAAGCGGTTCCGTTCGCAACTGGCTGGCAAGGGCCTTTGGGTCAGGGCGGAGCCGGACAGACCGGATGTCGCCCTGCCGGGAAACCCGGAGGTCGTAACCGTCGTTGCCGAGCCCCAGCCGGCGGTTAAGGGTTCCCCCTCACAACTTGTCAAAGCCGACTTCGTTCCGGAATACTTCGCGACTATCCCCATCGAATAGCCCCATGAAGCCAGAAAGTGGGAAGTCGGAATGCGGAAGTGGGAAGTCATATTACCCGCGCTCCGCGCGGCATTCGGGCGCCGTGCGCCCCACTTCATACTTCGCACTTCCTCCTTCCCACTTCGCATTCACCCTCCTCGAGCTTTTGGTCGCGATCTCGATCGTCGCGATCCTTGCTGGTCTTGTGATCGCCATGCTGCCTGCCGCAAAGTTGTCCGCCCGACGGGCAGCGTCCTTGAGCAATCTCCGCCAACTGGGCATCGGCCTCATGGGATTCGCAAACGATTATGACAACCGGCTTCCCGGCCGGGTCGCGAGCTCGGACAAATGGCCGCGCCTGCTTCTGCCCTACGTGGGAAACGACTCCAGGGTTTATGGCGAGCCGGACGACCTCAAGTGTTTCCTTCGCACGGGTGCCAAACCTCTAGACAACAACAAGAACCAGACCAGCTACATCCTGAACGGGTTCAACGATGCCGGCGCGTTTACCGACGAGACCGTCCAAATCAACCTTCTCAGCCTCCAGAAGCCGACCGAAACCATCCTCATGGCCTGCCAGTCGGGCACGGGAAACTTCTACATGGATTTCATGGAGGGCAACCAGAACACCGTTCTCAATCTCTCCGCCTACGGCAACGGATCGAACTACCTTTTCGCCGACGGATCCGCCCGGTTCATCAGCAAGAACGAATACACAGACACCCTCTGGCTCGTGGACAAAAGCAGCGCCATTCCGGAAAAGAAGCGGTGAATGGGATTGCAAATCAACAGATGCCGTCACACTTTCGTGACGAGCCATTCCCGGCTCAAGGCTCCTGAACAAGGGTTGTTCCTTTGACGGGCCCCAACACCTCACTCCCGGAACCATGAAAACAAAATTCTCCTCCCTGTGCCTGATGATTGCTGCCGCCGCGCTGATCGCGGCTCCGCATGCCTGGAGCCAAACCGTTTGGAAAGGCGATGCCGGCCCGCTCTGGAGCACCCCGGCCAACTGGAGCGCCGGTGTGCCCGATGGCAACACCGCATTCGTCCAGTTCAAAGACTCCGCCAAAAACCGGACTGTGACAGTGGATGGTAATTATACTTTCCAGCAGATGCAGTTCCTGGGAGGCAGTCCGGCCCCCTTCATTCTGACAGGCGGCTCGCTGATTTTTGATAGAAACGGCGGGGGCAGCGGCATTTTGGACGGCTCCACCCGCGACAACACGGTGAGCAGCAATCTCACGGTCAGCACGTCCGACACGACCAAGTCTTCGGTGATCGCGAAAATCGGCCCCTCCGGGACTCTGAATTTCAGTGGAACCCTGACGACCTCCAGCCTCACCGTTTTCCACGTGCCCAACAAAGGACGGATCGTCATTTCCGGCAACCTCATTGGCGCGGAGGATCCGCAGGGCGGTTCGTTCAACCAGCAGTATCAGGCCGGAGCAGGCGGGGAGATCACCATCGAAGGAGCTGGAGTTTCCTCGAACCCGTGGCCAAAAAGCTCGGTATCGATCAACCTCGGGGGCGATGCGGGACCGGGCACAATGAACCTCAACCGTCCAGCCGCCCTGGCCGCCGAGAGAATCCTGCTTCTCAACAACGCGTCGACCAGCAACTCGTCGGTCAATCTCGGAGCCGACAATGCGATTGCGAACGATGATGGATCGTTCAGAACCCAGGTCTCGGTCGCGGGTGAATCGCTGACATTGAACACCAACGGACACTCCCTCGACCTGAGCCGGAAGACACTCCAGCTTTCTCCCTTCGGAAATCCCGGCGTCACATTCAATCTGGACATGGGAAACGGAAATTCGCAGCTCTGCTTCGCCCGCAGCAGCTCCGAGAATTGGAAGGGCGCGCTCAGCATCACAAATTTTACCAAAGGACAGGATTCGATCCGGTTCGGGGAAAATGAGCTCGGCATCACCCCGGCCCAGCTCGCGAGAATCACCATCAACGGTGCCGGCGGGGTGGAAATCGACGCGGAGGGGTTTTTGGTCGCTCCGGAACAGTAATGCGTTCCGGATACACGCCGCCATGCTCCGTGTTTCAATGACATCCGGGAAGCCGATGGCCCGCCTGCATGATGTCATCAAGCAAGAGCCGCCCCCTTTGCCTTTTTTGTTCAGGTGATGGAATCCCGGATCGAAGACCTCGCGGACCTGACTTCGCCTCCGGACGCGGACGCTGTTGTCGTGATCGATGTTCTCCGCGCGTTCAGCACAGCGGCTGTCGCGTTTAGTCACGGCGCACGGGAGATTTATCCCGTGCTTGACGTAGCGGACGCATTTTCCCGGCGGGAGCGGGATCCTGACCTCGTCCTGATGGGCGAGACCGAGTGCCGGCCGATCCCGGGCTTCGATCTGGGAAATTCCCCGGTTGACGCCTCCGCGTTTGCATTTCAAGGGCGCCGGGCCGTGCAGCGCACAACCGCCGGAACCCGCGGGCTCGTGACTTGCGCTTCCGCTCCTTCGCTCTGGGCTGCGAGTTTTCTGGTCGCCTCAGCAACCGTCGCAGCCATCGCGGCTTCCGGCGTCCGAAGTGCGACATTCGTCATCACCGGCACCGTCCATTACGGAAGCGCCGACGAGGATCTCGCGTGCGCAGAATGGATGTCTGCGATTCTTCGAGGGGAGCGACAGCCGGTCGAACCGTTTCTCCAACGAGTGCGCAAATCCGTGGCCGCATCGACATTCCTCGATCCCGCCAGCCCGCTCCACGCTCCTGCAGACGTGGATTTCTGCGCCCGGGCGGATGTGTTTCCTTTTGCGATGAACGCGGCGTCCGAATCCGGGCAACTGGTCCTCCGGGGCGTGCCGGCATCGAGATCGTGACGCGCGATATTGCTCGCCTGCCGCAAAAAAAAGTGCGACGTTTCCAGTATCCAGCCAGACACCCCCCGGCCGTTCACCCGCAACACGTATGCTTATGAAATCCATCCTCCTCAAGTTCCTTCCCGCAGCCTGTGCCGTCGCTCTTCTGACGCCGCTTCATGCTGAGCAAACGCTTGACCAGAAAGCCCTGGCTTCGCTCAAAAGGATGAGCAACACGCTCGCGGGGGCAAAGGCCTTCACCTATCAGTCCAGAACGATCTCTGAGGTTCCCGCCAAGACCGGTCAGTTTCTCACGCTGTTCTCCACGGCGGATGTCGCGCTCAAGCGTCCGGACAAGCTGCGTGCCCATCTCACCGGAGAGGCTCCGCATTTCGATTTCTATTATGACGGAACGACCGCCGCCGCCTTCGCTCCGGCGACCAACGTCTATTCCATCTCCAAGGCACCGGCGAATATCGATGAAATGCTTGCGGGCTTGGAGCAGGAGACCGGCATCCGCTTCGCTTCGGCGGGCTTGCTCTTCAGCGATCCCTACAAGGTGCTGACAAAAGGATTGAAAAGCGCCCTGTTTGTCGGGCCTTCAGCCGTGAATGGCACCCCCTGCGACCATCTGGCATTCCGCTCGGATGGCGTCAACTGGGAGATCTGGGTGGAATCCGGCTCGCGCGCTTTGCCGCTGCGCCTCGCGGCGACCTATACCGACCGCCCGAATTTGCCACGCACAATCGTGGAGTTTTCCCGCTGGAACCTCCATCCCGGACTCCGACCCGGCGACTTCATTTTCCGCAAGCCTGCGGACAGTCGCGAAATCCCCTTTCTATCCGTCCTGAAATCCTGACCCCTTCCTCCCATGAAATACCAACTTGCCGCACTTTCCGCACTCTGCATTGCTCTCTCTCTAGTCGGCTGCACCGGCTACTACGCCACAGGCCCGGGGCCGGGGCCGGTTTACAGCGGTCCGAACTACTATCCCGCAGTTGGCTGGGGCGGAACGGGTTTTTATGGGGGGGCCTGCTACAATAACTACAACCGGTATGGTTCCTACAACCGCAATGGCTCATGGAACAACAGCTCCGGAAATGTGAACACCTGGCGCGGCGGCTCAGCCTCATGGAATGACGGCAGCGGCAGCGCGCATGGATCGCGCGGCGGCTCGGCTTCCTGGAACAACGGAAGCGGCAGCGCAAACAGCTGGCGCGGCGGCTCGGCCTCATGGGGCGGCGGGTCCGGTTCATGGCACGGCGCACGCGGCGGAGGCGGTTCGTTCCGCCGGTAGGCGTTTCTCACAAAGTCCCTGCGGCGCGAAGAGAATACGGATTGCTTCACCGGATTGCCATCACGGGGCAATTTTTATCCCATTCGTTTGCTGCGGCTGCGCGCATGCACAATGATCGCGGCGTGAATCGCGACAGCGATCAGAAATCCGGTCGCATGGAACGCAGCTGAGCCAGCTCCGGTCTTCTGCAGCAGCCAGAGAGCCCACACTCCCAGCGGGAGAAAGAGGAAAATGGCTGTCCAAAGACCTGGGTTGTATCGGCGGAAAACCGATGCGTGAATGATATGCACAACGGCATTCACAAGGACCAGATAGACGGCGATGAAGGCGAAACCGGGATTAACATCCCTCGCAAAATATAGAGAAATAGCGATCACTCCCCAGACGCCGGGCACATTGATGACGAACACCGCAGCGGATGAGAGGACCTCCCTCCCCTTTCCGATGGTTGCATTGAAAAATTTCCGGAACCGGTCGCCGTCATGCTCCTCGAGTTGATGCAACATGTAGGCGGGCAGGAGCAGGAACGACGCGACCAGCGCGGCGGGCCAGGAACTGACGAGGATCGGCGCGAGCACCAGCAAGAGGATTCCGGCCAATGAGCCACCATAAACCCAATAGGCAATCAATCGTTGTATCATCGGAAGAGTGTGATTCCGGGCTGCGCCCATAGGAATGCAAAAACAGGGCGGGACACATTTTTCAGCGCATTTTCCGATTCCAAAGCATGAGGGATTGAGAATACCGCGCGCACCGTTCAGTCTTCCGGAATGATTTCGATTCGGGAGGATGGCGGAAGCACGGTGTCGGCATTCGAGCAGGAGATCCACGGGGTTTTCTCGGAGGACGGCAAGCTGTCGCACGGGGCGGGATTTGAATTCCGCAAGGAGCAGCAGGACATGGCTTGCGCGGTCGCCCGGACGCTCGAACGCGGAGGGCAGCTCGTCGTCGAGGCCGGCACGGGCGTCGGAAAATCCCTGGCCTACCTCGTGCCCGCGGTGCTTCACGCCGTGCGGACGAAGCGCAAGGCGGTGGTCTCGACGCACACGATCGCTCTTCAGGAGCAGCTGATTTTCAAAGACATTCCCTTCGTCCAAAAGCTGGTGGAGGAGGATTTCGAGGCGGTCCTGATGAAGGGCCGGCAGAACTATCTGTGCACGACGCGCCTGGCGCGGGCGATCCACCAGGCGGCGGATCTGTTCACCACCGAGCAGAAATCCGAACTGGAGAGGATCCGGGAGTGGAGCCTCGCCACGAAGGACGGCTCGCTCAGCGATTTCCTCGAGCAGCCGGATCCGGCAGTCTGGGAGGAGGTGCGGAGCGAGCAGCACCTCTGCACACCGAAAACATGCGGGCCGCAGTCGGGTTGCCACTATCAGGCGCTCAGGCGGAGGATTGCCGGCGCCCACATGGTCGTGCTGAACCACGCGCTATTCTTCACGCTGCTCGGAGCGGTGGAGGATGCCGAGAACCGCACGGGCGGGCTCCTCTTTGCAAACGACTTTGTGATTTTTGACGAGGCCCACACGCTCGAGGAGGTGGCGTCGCGGCACATCGGGATGGAGGTCTCCCAGCTCGGCCTCCGGCGCGCCGTCCAGCGCCTCTACAACCCGCGCACGAAGAAAGGGCTTTTCCAGATGATGAAAAACGGTGGCGCGTGCAAGGCGGTGGCCGACATCCTCCCGGTGGCCGATGGATTTTTTGAAGCCGTGTCGTCGAAGTGCGAGTTTAAGCGGGGGCGGGAGTTCCGGGTGCGCGAGGCCGGGCTCGCGGACGGCGGCGATGTCTGCTCGAACCTCGCGAAGCTGGGCGAGTTGATCAGCAGCGAGGTCGCGCGCTGCAAGGACGAGACGGGGGCGGCGGAGCTCCAGGACACCGCTCGCAAATTGCGGACCGCCCGCGCCGCGATCACTGACTTCCTCTCGGTCGAGCAGCCGGACCACGTCTATTGGGTCGAGCAAACCGGTCGCAAGGAACAGTTCTGCACGCTGCGCGCTGCCCCGGTGGACCTCGCGGATGCGCTGCGCAGGCTCCTCTTCCGCGAGGGTGCCTGCTCGGTGCTCACCAGCGCCACGCTCTCGGTGGGCACCCCCAACCTTTCCTACTTCCGCCAGCGCGTCGGCGCGGAAGAAGTCCCCGCCCTGCAGATCGGCAGCCCGTTCGACTACGAAAAGCAGATGAGCCTCCACCTCGTCCGCCAGATGCCCGAGCCGAAGGATTCCGGCTACGAAAAGGCCCTGGAAAAGTGGATCGCCCATTTCACCGACAAGAGCCGCGCTCGAGCGTTCGTGCTCTTCACCAGCTATCAGACCATGCGGACGGTCGCGGAAGCGATGGAGACGCACTTTGAAAACAAGGGCTGGCCCCTGCTCGTCCAGGGCGGCGGTATGCCGGCGCAGCGCATGGTGAGGGAGTTCCGGGAAAACCCTCACAGCGTCCTCTTCGGCGTCTCCAGCTTCTGGACGGGCGTGGACGTGCCGGGCGACGCCCTGTCGAACGTCATCATCACCCGACTCCCGTTCGCCACCCCCGACCACCCGCTCACCGAGGCGAGGCTCGAAGCCATCGAAGCGGAGGGAGGCCGCGCTTTCGAAAGCTACTCGCTCCCTGAGGCAATCCTCCGCCTCCGCCAGGGCGTCGGACGCCTGATCCGCAGCAAAACAGACACGGGAACGATCGTCATCCTCGACAGCCGGATCGTCAGCAAACCGTATGGAAAATCCTTCCTCCGCGCGATGCCGAAGTGCCCAGTTGAGATCCACTGAAGATTTTAACAATTTGGCATTTGCATTTACGCCATATGGCCATATTGTCGATGTATGAAAAGGAAGCAGACCCGTTCAGCCCCGCCTGCCACCCGCGTTCAAGAGGCGGCTGTCGCGCCAAGCGTCGATTGGAAAGAAGACGAAGGGTTTGACGCGGTCCAGGAGATCCGCAACGGACTTCCCGTCGAAGCATTTTTTCAATTGCAGGAACAACTTGGAGTCGGCACGCCTCAGCTTGCCGGCGTCGTCGGCATCCCGGTCCGCACACTCCAGCGCCGGAAGGACGAGGGACGGCTCACCAAAGACGAATCCGACCGGCTTGACCGCGTGCGGAAATTGATGAGCCATGCCACCGGGGTTTTTGAATCGGAAACCGCCGCACGCGCGTGGCTGACACGCCCCCAGATCGGCCTTGCGGGCTTTGTTCCCCTGGAGCTCGCCGATACGGGTGCTGGCATCCGCGAGGTGGAAAACCTGCTCGGGCGAATCGACTACGGGGTTTGCGCGTGATCATCCACGCCTGGCGGCTCGTGCGCGAAGCGCGGGCGGATGGCGCCTTCTCCGGCGAGGGCGCTCGGCTGTATGGAGGCCGGTGGAATCCGCAGGGTCTGCCGACAACCTATCTCAGCGCGACTCGTTCCCTGGCTGCCCTGGAGGTGCTCGTGCATCAGGCGGAACACGTGCCGAAAGGACGGTTTCTGTTTTTTGAAGTCCGCTTCCCGGAACACTTCGTGACCACGATCTCCCCATCCGATCTTGAAGCGGATTGGAGAAATTTCCCCCCACGGAATTCGACCGTGACACTCGGCGGCAAATGGCTCAAGGCCCGGTCTTCACCGGTCCTGCAGGTCCCCAACATCATGATTCCCGAGGAATCGAACTTTCTTCTCAACCAGGAGCATCCCCGCGCGGAAGAAGTCGAGATCGGAGATCCAAGGCCTTTCACGTTCGATCCCCGGTTATCGAATCCGCCTGACAGAGCGCGCCAAAGCGGATGATGAAAGCGCCGGATCTTTTCGGGCTCAATCTCTGACCCCCTTTCCCGGATTTCCCTGCTTGTAAAAATGGCGCTGCGGGGCCACGTTCCGGGTCATCTCATGAAAAAGTCCGGGTGCCTGATGGTTGTCCTCTTCGTCGCGGTCTGCGCGAGCATGTTTGTCAACCTGCTCCTGCTCGCCGCCCTGGGAGCCAAGGGCGGATCGAGCGTGGCGGGCGTCAAGCTCTTGCGCCCGAAAGTCTTTGAGGAACGCGTCCTGGTGGACGGGTCGGACTCCTCTTCGAAGGTCGCAGTCATCCCCCTCGACGGCATCATCGCCTTCAGCGAGCCGGGCAGCCTCGGACAATCCATGGTCGAGGATTTCAAGGCGGCTCTTGAGCAGGCGGAGCAGGACAAGCAGATCAAATCGGTCGTCCTGCAGGTGGATTCCCCCGGCGGGGAGATCACGGCCTCGGACGTGCTCTACGACGCGATCTGCCGGCTCGCACGCCACAAGCCGGTGGTCGTCTATTTCAACTCGATCGGCGCCTCAGGCGCCTACTACGCCGCCTGCGGGGCGAACTGGATCATGTGCAACGACACGACGTTCACCGGCAGCATCGGCGTGATCATCTCCACGCTCAACTACCGCGACCTCTTCGGAAAGATCGGCCTCCAGTCGGTCGTATTCAAAAGCGGGAAGTTCAAGGACATGCTCAACGGCGCTCGGGAAATGTCACCGGAGGAACAGGAATACATCCAGGGCCTCGTGATGCAGAGCTACGACCGGTTTGTCGGCATCGTCGCCCGCTCGCGGAAGCTGGATGAGAAAATGCTCCGCGAAGGAGTTGCCGACGGGCGCATTCTCAGCGGCACCGACGCCTTTGCCTCGAAGCTCGTGGACGAGCTCGGCTACATCGAGGACGCCTTCGACAAGGCGGCGGAGCTCGGTGGCGCTCCCGATGCCCAGGTCGTCAGATACGAGCGCACCTACAGCTTCGACAAATTCCTCAGGATGTTCGGCGAGTCGCGTGCCTCCGCGAAAATCGAACTCGACCTGCTTCCGAAGGCCGCCCGGCTCGAACCCGGACGGGTTTATCTCCTGCCGGCGTTCTTCACGCCCTGATTCTGGTCAGTAGGACTTCGCCCAGACGACCCGCTGCCGGCTCGGCGCGCCGGAGAACGGACACACTCCGGGCTCGGGTGATTTCTCGAACGGGATGCACCGGATCGTGACCTTCAGATCGTTTTTGATCTGCTCCTCGACCTCCGGGGTCCCGTTCCAGTGTGCGAGCGCAAAGCCGCCGTGGATCTCCGGCTTGGAGGGATTCTCCGGCGTGAAGAATGCGTAGAATTCCTCCTTCGAGCCGATCGGCTTGAGGTGGGTCTCCCGGAACGCGGTCGCACGGGCGAGCAACTGAGTTTGGATGTCGCAGAGAATTCCGGCGATGCGCGTTGGAATGTCCGCCATCGGGAGAAACTCCTTTTCCTTGTGCGGTCGGTCGCGGCGCGAGACAGCCGCTGTGCCCTGGGCAAGATCCCTCGGCCCGATCTCGATGCGCACAGGCACACCCTTTTTGATCCACTCCCAACTTTTGACCCCGCCGCCGATGTCGCGGGCGTCGATCTCCACGGAAACCGGTTCGCCTTCAAATGCCGAAGCCCGCAGCGATTTGGCAAGCGCGCCGGCTGCCTCAAGAACGGCGGCTTTTGAATCCTCCTTCGGGGTGATCGGAATGATCACGACATGAGCGGGAGCGATCCGGGGCGGAAGAACCAGCCCGTCGTCATCGGAGTGCGCCATGATCAATGTCCCGATCAGGCGCGTGCTCACCCCCCAGCTCGTCGTCCACGCGTGCTCGACCGCGCCATCGCGGCCCTGGAATTGGATCCCCGAAGCCTTGGAAAAATTCTGGCCGAGGAAATGCGACGTGCCGGCCTGGATCGCTTTCCGGTCCTGGACCATCGCTTCGATGCAATACGTCTGGAGCGCGCCGGGGAACCGCTCGCTCTCGCTCTTCTCGCCGGTCAGCACCGGAAGCGCCAGAAAATCGCGCGCGAACGTCTCATACACGCGCAGCATCTTCATCGTTTCAACCTCCGCCTCCGACCGCGTCTCGTGTGCGGTGTGCCCCTCCTGCCAGAGAAATTCCGCCGTCCTCAAAAACAGGCGCGGCCGCATCTCCCAGCGAACCACGTTCGCCCACTGGTTCAGCAGGATCGGGAGGTCGCGCCAGGATTTCACCCACCGGGCATAGGCCGCCCCGATGATCGTCTCCGACGTCGGCCTCACCACGAGAGGCTCGGTCAATTCGCCGGCCGGAACCAGCTTTCCGTCGCGGACCTCAAGGCGGTGGTGCGTGACCACCGCACATTCCTTCGCAAACCCCTCGACGTGTGCCGCCTCTTTCTCAAGATAGCTCAGCGGAATGAACAGCGGAAAATACGCGTTGCGGTGGCCGGTCTCCTTAAACATCCGGTCCAGCACAGCCTGCATCCGCTCCCAGATCGCATACCCCCACGGCTTGATCACCATGCACCCCCGCACCTCCGAGTTCTCCGCTAGATCCGCCGCACGGATCACCTGCTGATACCATTCCGGAAAGTCCTCCTCCCGGCGCGGGGAGATCGCATTCTGTTGTTTTTCGCTCATGGAAGCGCACATGTTTGCCAACGCGGAGCGGGGGTAAAGACCTTTCTTGATGCCGGGGCGCTTCAGCCGGGTCTACTCGCCGGAGTTTCGGACCTGCCGACCCCAGGCAGAATCCTGACCGCCCAGACAAGAACACCGGCGATCCAGGCAACGGCGGCATAGGCATAATGGCTCAATTGAGCCCCGGGCATCCAGTCGGCGGTAACCCGCGTCAACATGGCCATCATTATGAAAGCGGACATGACCACCACCGGCCAAAGAGCCGCTTGAAATTTTCCGGATTGCCCGCTGTGCCCGAGCACTACACGGCTTGCGACGGTGAAGGTGAGGAGGCTGAACCCCGTGATGAAAACAACGTGCAGAAGCGCAAAGGCCCGCTCCGGCATCACCGCCAGAAGAATGAAGCCGGCCGGAATGGAAGCCAGGGCGATCCGCACTCCGATGGCCAGCGACCCGCCGGCAAAACCGGCCCGAAGGGCGGGCACCTCGAGGAAAAAGTAGATGAGCAGCACCGCCGCCCGCAGGGCATACCCCCAGCGCGAGAAACCCGCCACCTCGAGCGCAAAGCCCGCCAGAACGGCCAGGCCGCACACCCCCGCAAAAGCCGCGCGGGACAACCACCCCTCGGGAAGCGCCACTGATTCCGGAAAGTCCTGCCGGCTTGGAAGCCCGAGAAATCGCGGGAGCAAAAACGCCCCGATCCCCATGATCGGAAGCAGGACAAACCCCTGATAGAGCAAGAGCCGGGCGAGCGCCGGCACCCACGCCGGCACCAACCCGGGCGCAGTCTGCGTGACCACCAGTCCGAAGGAACCGGCCAGCGCTGAAAGCACCCCCATCCCGACCAGAACAAACGCCGGCGGCGGGGTGTCCCTGCGAAAAATTGCCCGCACCCCGAACAGTAGAACAAAGGCCAGAATCGTGACAAAAAATGCAAGGTCGCCCCACTGTGTCTGACCGGAATACTGAAGCCAGGCCGTCCACACCAGCGCCGCGGCGAGCCCGGCAGCCTCGGATCCCGTAACCCTCGGAACCCCCAGCAACCCGGGCAGCGCCGTGCCCAGAAAGCCGGTCACAAAGCAGCCAAGAAATCCCTCGATCATCACCCGGGCATGCGGAATGCCCGGATAGGCGGATGTGACGTTCCAGGAATACAGCGGCCACATCATCACCCCGGCCACTCCGATGGCCGCACCAACAGGAAAAAGCAGCCGGTAGGGCTCGCCGTCCGCCACCAGCTGCCAATACCCCTTCGCGGCGTGCACGGGCCGCCCGGCACGGCTGCGCCCATCGACCTGTGTGGTGCCTGGGGTGCTCATCTCGGACCAAGGTTCGCCCGGGGGACGACCTCATGACAAGAAATATGGAATATTTAATCTTTATTTAGTTCCCTGTGGCGGGTCCGCCTCCCGGAATGCTCTGGCAAATTGCCGGCCGCATGCTAGATTGCGCGATCATTTGACAACGCCTGTGACACCCATCGACCCGCTAAATCCCCCCCTCTCCGGCACCCGTGCCGACCTGCGCCCGGAACACATCCGCGACGCCGTGATCCGGCTCGCGGGCAATTCCCAGGACGGCATCCAGAGCGCGGGAGCGATGCTGGCCCGGCTTGCCGGGCGCAGCGCACAGGACGTGATGACCTACATGACGATCCCTTCAACCATCTCGGGCGGGGCGTCACTTTTTCAGGTGCGGGTGGGCACCGGAGAAGTTCTGTCCCCCGGGGACGAGGCGGATTTTCTCGTCGCCTTTTACCAGCACAGCTACGACGAGAACATCGGGTTCCTGCGTCAGGGAGGCGTTTTGCTTTACGACTCGGACCATGTCGAACCGGACACGGAAGACAAACGCTTCGTCCATGTCGGCATCCCGATCACCGGGCTCACGGTCGAGGCACTCGGCGGCACCGCGAAAGACAAGGGGAAAAATATTTTCGTTCTCGGCCTGCTCGCGAAGATATTCGATCTGGACGTCGAAAAGCTGAAGCGGCTTCTCAATGAAAAATTTGGCGGAAAAGACGAGAGCGTCCTGAGCACCGCCTTGATGGCGTTCCAGGCCGGATATGCCTATCCCGTGGGCAACGTCCTTTCCACGCGATACAAATTCGAGCCGTCCGAAGACACCGGCGGCATTTCCCAGGTGACGATGGATGGCAACCAGGCCCTGGCCTACGGGCTCATTGCGGCGGGGGTGCGCTACGGAGCAGCCTATCCCATCACACCCTGGACGACGGTCATGGAGGTCCTCCGCGCGGAGCTGCCAAAATACGGAGGGCTTTTTGTGCAATGCGAGGACGAGATCGGGGCGGTGTCGATGGCGCTCGGGTTCTCCTACTCAGGCAACCTGGCCATCACCGGAAGCTCCGGCCCGGGCATCTCGCTCAAAACCGAGGCGATCGGCTGGGCGACGATGGCGGAGATGCCCCTGATTATCGTCAACGTCCAGCGGGGCGGCCCGAGCACCGGCCTTCCCACCAATGTTGAGCAGAGCGATCTCAACCAGGCGATCTTCGGCGGACACGGCGACAGCCCGCGCGTCGTCCTCGCCCCATCGACGGTCGAGGATTGCTTCTACATCGCCCTTGAGGCGGCGCGCATCGCGCGGAGCTACAGCACGCCGGTCTTCATCCTCAGCGATGCCTCGCTCGCCACGCGGATCCAGGCATTCGACGAGCCGGATTTAAAAAACCTGGTGGTCGAGTTCCGCCCGAACCTCACCCCCCGGGAGCCGGGTTTCCAGCCGTATCCTCTCGAATCGCTCACCCAGCACGCTCCCCCCGGCACAAGGATGCTCGGAGGGGTCTACCCCACCGTCACCGGCCTGGAGCACGATGAAATGGGCCACCCGACCGGCAGCCCCCGACTGCACGCCGCCATGACGGCCAAACGGAGAAAAAAACTCCAGAAGCTGGCCGCGGAAATCCCGGCTCCGGAAGTTTATGGCGAATCTGAAGGCGAAGCGCTGATCGTCGGCTGGGGGTCCACCTACGGTCCGATCCACGAGGCGGTGAAAACCGCCCGCGCTTCGGGAGAAAGCCTGTCCGCACTCCACCTGCGGCACCTGAACCCGCTCCCCAACGGACTCGAAAAAATCTTTGCAAAATTCCGCCGCATCATCGTCGTCGAAATGAACGACCAGGGCCTCTACGGATTCGGGCAGCTCGCCACGATCCTCCGCGCCCGCTACTGCGATCCGAAAATCAGCTGCCTGACCAAGACGAACGGACTGACATTCCGCGTGAAAGAAATCCTCGAAGGAGTTTTAAAATGACCACCGCCTCCCCGATCCCGGACAAGCTGACAAAAAAAGATCTCACCGCCGACCATCCGACCTGGTGCCCGGGCTGCGGCGATTTTGCCGTGCTGTCGTCGTTCTACAAAATGCTCGAGCGGCGCCAGCTTCCGCACGAGGCCATCGTCACGCTCGCCGGCATCGGCTGCTCGTCGCGGTTCCCGTATTTCGTCAACACCCACGGCGGGCATTTCATCCACGGGCGCGCGGTGCCGCTCGCCTCGGGCGTGAGCCTTGCCCGGCCGGACCTGCATGTCTTCCTCTTCGGCGGCGACGGCGACGCGTTCTCGATCGGGGGCAACCACCTCGAACACGGCGCCCGGAAGAATATCAACCTCACCTACGTCATCATGGACAACTTCGTCTATGGCCTGACGAAAAAGCAGACCTCGCCAACCTCCCCGGTCGGCTTCAAGTCGAAGACCGATCCAAACGGAGCGGTGGACCAACCGGTCAACCCGATGAAAAAGCTCGTCACAGCCGGAGCGACATTCGTCGCTCGCTCGCACGCGACCCAGGTCAACCACATGATCTCCATGATGGAGCGCGCCATGGACCACCCAGGGTTTTCAGTCGTCGAAATCCTCTCGGAATGCGTTGAATTCTTCCCCGGTGCCTTCGACGCGGGCAATCCCCGCAAGGGCGGCGCCTTCCAGCTCATCGACGAAAAAAAATTCGACGGATCCCCGGAGGATGAACTGCGCCACGACACCACCGACGAGGTCGCCGCCTACCAACTCGCCAGCCTGCCCTTCCCCGGCTGCTTCGGCGTCTTCTACGAAAGCGACCGCCCGACGAAAAATGCGCTGGAGTCACTCTGGGTCGAAAAAACCCAAGCCAAACTCGGCGACACCTCCGCCCTCACCCTCCTCCAAAAAACTTTTGACCGGATGAAATAACCCGGGCGCCGTGGCAAACAGATCCCCAGTTGACAATTCCGTCCCCATCAACGATGTCATTCCCGTGCCGGGTTTTTTCCATGGGCTGGTCCGTGTCCTCTGTGCGTTGGCGATTCTTTTGGTAGCCGGCGGGCAGGGTCTCCATGCCGGCGTGGATCCGGCCTGCGCGCACGGGCACGAAACGAAGGAACACTCCCCGTCCCCCGACCAGCAGGACTGCCCCGTCGGGCACTGCTGCTGCAACGCCCATTCGTGCATGAACTCGACGCTGCCCGATGGCATGGGGCTCCTCATCCCGGCCTCCGCATCCGATTCTCCCGCTCTTCAAAACGAGACCTGGGGTGACAGCCCCTGCCGGGAAATCGACCACCCTCCCCAGCTGTCCTGACAAATCGCGGGTGCAGTGTGCCCGTGATTCTTTCTGATCGGGGCTTTTGCCCGAAATCCTTCTGCTTCGCAGATGGAGTCAGCTCACCCAATCCGCACCGGCTTGAAACCGTGCCAAAATTCTAATCCATGAAAATTCCATCTCTCTTCTCTCCCGTTTCTTGCTTTGCCACAGCTGTGTGCGCCCTGGCCGGCCTCGCGGCCTGCGCATCCGAAAGTCACTTCCTTCATACGAAGGACTTTCCACTCCCCGTTGAGACCATCGATTCCACAGGCGGACTGGTTTCCGGCACCCGCGCCTACGAATCTTCCGACCGGGTCTATGTATCGGGACACATGCAAAAGTCGTTTGGCAAGCACATCCCCTGCACCGCACATGTGGATGTGCGACTCATCGACCATGGAGGAAAAGTGATTGCTGAAAAATCGGACGACATCGATCCCTCCACGCAAAAATCCGGCACAAGGTCGGAGCACATCAGCTACGTGGCAAGCTTCCCGGTCAGCGAAGCACGACAGGCGGCTAAAATCGTCGTCCGCTACCACCTGAACGGACACACCCCCTGACCCGAAAGAACGATGAAAACCTTTTTCAAACCGGTCCTCCTTCCGCTCCTTTTAACCATCGTGCTGCTGGCGGCCTGCTCCAGGCAAAACGAACCGGACGCCCACGGGGAGCACGACGGGCACGGGCATGGAGAAGCGCATACCGAAACCAGGGACGGCGTGCTCATGTGCACCGAGCACGGGGTTCCCGAGGACTCCTGCGGCATCTGCAACCCCGGGCTGGCAGCGACACTGAAGCCGGGCGGGTCGGCAAAGATCCGACTTCCATCCAGTGACTCGGCCGCCATTGCCGGAGTGGAAACAGCCACCCCAACCGTCGGCCCCATCGCCGATGCTGTCGAGTGCTACGCCGAGCTGACCTACAACCAGAACCGGCTTGCCCAGATCACAGCCCAGGCCGGAGGCATTATCCAGGAGGTGGACGCCGATCTGGGCAGCATGGTCGTGGAAAACCAGTGCGTCGCCAAAATCTGGTCGGCCGCCATCGCTGAAATGGTGGCCGGAGCCGTGCTCACCCATCAGACGCTCGACCGTGAGCGCAAGCTGCGGTCCGGACGGGTCACTTCGGAAAAGGATTTGCAGCAGGCCGAGGCGGACCACCGCGCCGCCTGCCAGCAGGCGCGAACATTTGGCTTCAGCGAGGAGGATATCGACCGGCTGGAGCAGAAATCGAACGACCCGGTTTATCTCGAAGTGCGCGCCCCCTTCGCCGGAGAAATCGTGGAGCGCATGGCGGTGCGCGGCGCTCTGGTGGAAGCAGGGAAGCCGCTGTTCGTAATGGCCGACCGTTCGACCATGTGGGCGATGCTGAATATCCCGGAATCCGAGCTCGCCCGCGTCAAGGTGGGGCAGCCGGTGGAGCTGCGCGTGGAATCGCTGCCGGACCGCACGTTCGAGGCCAGGCTCACGTGGATCGCTGCGGAGGTGGACGACAAGAGCCGCATGGCCCGCGCGCGCGCTGAAGTCTCCAACCCGGATGGAATTCTCCGGGCGAATATGTTCGCTCAGGCACGCATCCTCACCCGCAACGCGGAGGGTGCGCTCCTGCTTCCCTCCTCCTCGATCCAGCGCATCGGGGGAAACGACTTTATCTTCGTCAAGCTGCAAGACGACCTGTTTGACGCGCGCGCAGTCCGGTTGGGGGCGAAACTCGACGGAAAGGTGGAAATCCTCGATGGGCTCAAGACCGGGGAGGTCGTGGCGGTGAACCATGCCTTCCCGCTCAAGTCCGCCTTCCTGATCTCCCGCCTGGGTGCGGGGTGCGCGGATGACTAGCCCTGAAAGACCTGTCCCATGCTTGACTGGATCATCACCGCTTCGCTGAAGAACCGCCTGCTCATCGCGGTCCTGGCAGCCCTACTCATTCTCGTCGGAGGAAAATCGCTCCTCCACCTCCCCATCGACGCCTTCCCGGATACCACCCCGGTGCAGGTTCAAATCAACACCACGGTCCCAGCATTCAATGCGGAGGAGGCGGAGGCGCAGATCACCATCCCCGTGGAGCTGGCCATCGGCGGCCTGCCGGGGCTTAACAACATCCGCTCGGTATCCAAGTTCGGGCTGTCGCAGGTCGTGGCAACGTTCGACGACGGCACGAGCATCTTCCGGGCGCGCCAGCTCATCACCGAGCGGCTGCAGTCCGTCGAGCTGCCGCCGGGCATCCAGCGCCCCCAGTTCGGCCCGATCTCCACGGGTCTCGGCGAGGTTTTTCATTATGTGGTGCGCTCGGACGACCCGAACCGCACGCTGACCGAACTCCGCGAGCTTCAGGATTGGGTGGTGAAGCCGGAGCTGCGGAAGGTGCGCGGCGTGGCGGAGGTGAACACCTGGGGCGGATACGAAAAGCAGTTCCACGTCATCACGGAGCCGCAGCGCCTGGTGAAATACGGCCTCACGCTCGAGCAGCTCATCGGGGCGCTGGAGGACAACAACCAGAACGTGGGCGGCGGGCAGGTCGAGCGGAGCGGCGAGTCGCTTCTGGTCCACGGAATCGGCCTGGCCACGAACGTCGATGAGATCGCCGGCATCGTCATCGCATCGCACGACGGAGTGCCGGTGCGCGTGCGGGATGTGGCGGAGGTGAAGGTGGACCACGAAATCCGCCGCGGAGCGGTGACCGGCGCAGGCAAAGGCGAAATCGTCCTGGGCCTCGGGTTCATGCTCATGGGCGAGAACAGCGCGGAGGTCACAGAGGGGCTGAAAAATCAGCTTGCCAACGTGCAGAAGATGCTGCCGAAGGATGTGAGGCTGGAGGTCCTCTACGACCGGACAGAACTGGTGGACAATGTCATCCGCACGGTCGAACACAACCTGCTCGCGGGCGCTCTGCTCGTCACCGCCATCCTCTTTGCCTTTCTGGGCAACTTCCGGGCCGGCCTGGTCGTGGCGGCGTCCATCCCGCTTTCGATGCTGTTCGCGGGTGACCTCATGCTGCAGGTCGGCATTTCGGCAAGCCTGCTCAGCCTCGGGGCGGTGGACTTCGGCCTCATCGTGGACGGTTCGGTCGTGATGGTGGAAAATTCCATGCGCCGCCTGGCGCTCCGCCAGCACGAGCTCGGGCGCGCTCTGACAAAGGAAGAGCGCTCGGAGACGCTGGCCGGCGCGGCGCGCGAGGTCGCCCGGCCGGTGGCGTTCGGCGTCGGGATCATCCTTGTCGTCTTCCTGCCCATCCTCGCGCTGGAAGGCGTGGAGGGGAAAATGTTCAAGCCGATGGCGCTGACGATGATTTTCGCGCTGGCCGGCTCGCTGGTTCTGGCGCTGACCCTTACACCGGTCCTCGCCAGCCTGTTCCTTCCGAAGCAGGTGAAGGAGCGGGAGCCCTGGATCGTCCGCCTCGCCCACAGAATCTACGAACCGGCACTGGACCTGGCGATGTGCCATCGCGCGATCACCCTGCTCGGCGCGCTGGCGGTTCTGGCCGGAGCAGCCGCCCTGGCCTCCCGCATGGGCGGCGAGTTTCTCCCGAAGCTGGGCGAGGGCGCCATCGTCGGCACGACGGTCCGCCTCGCAGGAGTCTCGGTGGCGGAGGCGGTCGCCTACAACACCCGGATCGAAAATCTCCTGCTGGCCGAATTCCCCGACGAGATCACAAACATCTGGTCCAGGCTCGGCAGCGCGGAGATCGCCACCGACCCGATGGGGATCGAGCTCACGGATTTTTTCCTGGCCCTCCGGCCTCGCGAAAATTGGAAGAAGGCGCGCACGCAGGCGGAGCTGGTGGAAAAGATGCGGTCGCTCTTCGCAAAGTTCCCCGGCATGACGGTGGCGTTCAGCCAACCGATCGAGATGCGCCTGAACGAAATGATCGCGGGTGTGCGCTCGGATGTCGCCATCAAGATCTACGGGGATGACCTGGACACGCTGCGCCGCCTCTCGGACGAGGTGCAGGCTGTTCTCGAAGCGATTCCCGGCCGCGGCGAAGTCTCGGGAGAGCAACTCGTCGGGCAACCCATCCTGCAGGTGAAGGTGGATTCGAATGCGGTCGCACGCTACGGCGTGCCGACCCGCAACGTGCTGAATGTGGTCGAGGCCGTCGGCAACCGGAAGGTGGGAGAAATCCGCGAGGGTCAGCGCCGGTTCCCTCTCGTGGTGCGGCTGCCGGACGCTCAGCGCACGGATCCCGACAAGCTCGCCGCCACGCTCATCCCGACGGCGAGCGGATCCGTTCTGCCGCTCAGCCAGGTCGCGAAGATCGTCGAGACGGAAGGCCCGTCCACGATCAACCGCGAATGGGGACGGCGGCGCATCACCGTGCAGTGCAACGTGCGCGGCCGCGACGTCGGCAGCTTCGTCGCGGAGGCACAGAAAAACATCGCCGAGCAGGTCAAAATCCCGGAGGGCTACAGCATCGAATGGGGCGGGCAGTTCGAAAATATGAAGCGCGCGAACGCCAGGCTCCTGTTCGTGGTACCCATGGCGCTCGGCCTGATCTTTGCGCTGCTCTTCTTCAGCCTGAAATCGCTGCGCGATGTGGTCATCGTCGCCACCGGCATCCCCCTCGGCGCGGTCGGCGGAGTGCTCGCCCTATGGCTGCGAGGGATGCCGTTCACCGTGAGCGCGGCGATCGGCTTCATCGCCCTGAGCGGCGTCGCCATCCTCAACGGCCTTGTGCTCGTGAGTTTCATCCGTCAGCGGCTGGAGGCCGGAACGCCGCTCGAAACCGCCGTGCGTGAAGGCTGCCTCGTGCGACTGCGCCCGGTCCTGATGACCGCGCTGGTCGCGGCGGTCGGCTTTGTTCCGATGGCGTTCAATGTCGGCGTGGGCGGCGAGGTGCAGCGTCCGCTGGCCACCGTCGTCATCGGCGGCATCTTCACGAACACCCTGCTCACCCTGCTGGTGCTGCCAACGCTCTACACCATCTTCCGCCGCGGGAAATTGCGGGGCTGACCGGCGGAAAACCAACGGGAGAACGAATTCAAGGCGTCCCTCTTCCGGGCCGGGTTTTTTTCCCGGGCATCCGGGAGGTTCTTCCCTCAAAGATCGCGAGGCTGGTCTTCTTCATGAACGCCCGGTTGGAATCCAGCATTCCGTCCAGCATGTTGTGCAGAGGGCAGGGTTCCCCATTGCCGCACCAGTTATGCCCGAACGGACACAGGGAGGGGGGCTCGGTCTGCTGGAAGAGCGCTGCAATATCCAGAAGACAGATCTTCCCCGCCGGCTTGGCAAGGGTGTAGCCGCCACCGGGCCCCGGCCGGCCACGAACAAGGCCGGCCGCGGAGAGGCGGGTGAGGAGCTTCGCAGTCAGCGCCCGCGAGATCCCGCGCGCCCTGGCAATCTCCTCCGACCCGGCCCGTCTCCCGGAATCGGCGGCAAGAAAACTCATCACCGCAATCGCGTTAGCGCTGGTCTTTCCGTAGAGGAACATCAGCGCACGATGGTTCTGCAGACCGGCCGATTCAAGAAAATGGAATCTCTAAATTTAAATTAACCGGAGAGGGTTTGTGGACGGATTGACACAACAACCCGCTTGACTCTCCACCTGCGGGTTGCGCACCCTCGCGGCGTGATGATTCTCACGCCGCAAGCTGGACCGTCCGGGATGCGAGCCATGGCCGGCGCTGTTCTTCTGGCTTGGGCCACCGCATCAGCGCAGGAGGTTGTGGTCGACCGGGTGGCATATGAAAACAATCCTCCGTATCCCGAGGCTCAGCACCCCCAGCTCCCGCTCGAGGTCTATGATCCGGCGTTCGCGGAGATCCTCGGCAAAGAGCCGAAGCTCGTCCATCTCGCGAAGGGTTTCGGGTTCACCGAGGGGCCGGTCTTTCTTTCTGTGAAAGGCTCGGAGGAGGGCTGCCTCATCTTCACGGACCAGATCAACGACAACATCAACCTCATCCGCTGGCACGGGCTCACGCCCTACAACACGATCACGCCGGCCTCGTGGAGCCCGCCGGTCATCTTCCGGCATCCGTCGAGCATCGCCGACGGGCAGACGGCCGACCTGCAGGCAAACCTCCTCACCGCCGAGACGACCGGCCGCCGCGTCTCGATCACGACCCGCGACGGCCAGGTGAAAACGCTGGTCGGGTCCTACGACGGCAAGCCGCTCAACTCGCCGAACGACGTGGTCGTGAAATCGGACGGCACGGTCTGGTTCACCGATCCGAGCTATGGCTCGCTCCAGTTCCCGCAGGACGCCGTCCTTCCGAACAATGTCTACCGATACGACCCGAAGACGAAGGAACTCACGGTCGTCACCGGCAAGCTCCAGATGCCGAACGGCATAGCGTTCTCCCCGGACGAGAAAATCCTTTACCTCATCGACAGCGCTGCGATCCAGGCACCGCGCACGTATTATTTCGACAAGCCTCATGCGATCTACGCGTTCGACGTCTCGCCCGACGGGAAGACGATCGGCAACCAGCGCGAATTTGCGGTCGTCTATCCGGGCTTCCCCGACGGCATGCGGCTGGACTCGAAGGGCAACGTCTACTCCGGCGCGCTCGACGGCATCCATGTCTTCAATCCCGCCGGCAAGCTGATCGGCAAGATCCGCCTGCCCAAGCAGACCGCGAACCTGACGTTCGGCGGCCGGGACAACAACATCCTCTTCATCTGCTCGTCCGACTCGATATGGGCGATCCATCTCAACGCGACCGGTGCCAAGCCGGTTCCCCTAATCGACCGGTAACATCATGAACTACGACATCATCATCATCGGCAGCGGAGCCGGCGGCGGAACGCTCGCCCGCCATCTGGCTCCCTCGGGCAAGCGCATCCTCATCCTCGAGCGGGGGGGCTGGCTGCCCCGCGAGCCACAGAACTGGCTGGCCGAGGATGTCTTCATCGCGAACAGATACGTTTCGAAGGACACCTGGCGCGACAAGCGCGGGAAGGAATTCCAGCCGGGCGTCCACTACTATGTCGGCGGCGCGACCAAGCTCTACGGCGCCGCGCTCTACCGCCTGCGCAAGGAGGATTTTGGCGAGCTCAAGCACGTGGACGGCATCTCGCCGGCGTGGCCGCTCGGCTACGAGGACTTCGAGCCGTATTACACGAAGGCCGAGCAGATGTATCAGGTTCACGGCGCGCGCGGCGAGGATCCCACCGAGCCGCCCTGCAGCGCGCCGTATCCGTTCCCGGCGGTCTCGCACGAGCCGCGCATCCAGAAGCTCGCGGACGACCTCGCACGCGCCGGCTACCGCCCGTTCCACTCGCCCTGCGGGATCATGCTCAACGAGGGGAACATGCCCTACAGCCAGTGCGTCCGCTGCGAGGACTGCGACGGCTTCCCGTGCCTCGTCCAGGCTAAGTCGGACGCCGAGGTCCTTGGCATCCGACCTGCGCTCGAGCATCCGAACGTCACGCTGCTCACGGATTCGCACGTCCTCAAGCTCAACACGAACGCGTCGGGCACAGCCGTCAGCGAGGTACTCGTCGAACGCGGGGGAAAGACCGCGTCGTTCCGCGCCGGGGTTGTCGTCGTCTCGTGCGGCGCGGCGAATTCCGCGCGACTCCTGCTTATGTCGGCCAACGACAAGCACCCCGGAGGCCTCGCCAACTCCTCCGGACAGCTTGGACGGAACTACATGTATCACAACAGCCAGGCCGTCCTCGCGATCTCGAAGGAACCGAATCCGACCCAATACCAGAAGACGCTCGGCCTGAATGATTTTTATTTCGGCATGGACGGGTTCGAGTTTCCGATGGGGAACATCCAGATGGTCGGCAAGTCGCAGGGACCGATGTATAAAGGCGAGAAGCCGATCGAGGCCGGGCTCGCGCCGATGTTCACGCTGGACTTCATCGCGAAGCACGCGGTCGATTTCTGGCTGTCCACCGAGGACCTCCCCTCGCCCGACAACCGGGTCACGATCGACCGCGCGGGCAACATCACGCTCAGCTACACGCCGAACAACCAGGCCGCGAAGCAGAAGCTCTACGACAAGCTCAAGTCGATGCTCAACCACCTCGACATGCACGAGCACCTCATCCCGCGGAATCTCTACATGAAAAACGAGATCGACATCGGCGGGGTCGCCCACCAGTCGGGCACCTGCCGGTTCGGCACCGACCCGAAGTCGTCGGTCCTCGACACCGACTGCAAGGCGCACGGGCTAGACAACCTCTACGTCGTGGACACGTCGTTCTTCCCGAGCATCGGCGCGGTCAACCCCGCGCTCACCGCGATGGCGAACGCAATCCGCGTCGGAGACCACCTCCTCAAAAGGCTCGGATAGCTGTCCCCCCATGAGGAGCCAGGGAACGCCAGCCCGCGCGGATATCGCGGCTGTTTACTCGGCCGGCGTCGTGCAGGGCATCGCCCTGGTGACGTTTCCCGCAGCGGGCGCGATCTTCATGAGCCCCTCCCACTACGGGCTGACGAGCACACAATACGGCGCGCTGTTCATCCCGCAGGCCGCGATGGCCATCCTCAGTTCGCTTCTAGGAACCTCCATCACAAAACGGCTTGGCGCGGCGAGGGTTTTTCAATGCGGTCTCGCCGCCAACCTCGCTGCCATGTTGCTCCTGCTGGGGAGCCAGTTTGTAATCGGCTCCGTTGCCTACGGCGCGCTTCTCGCTGCGACCTCATCCATGGGACTCGCCTTTGGCCTCACGGTCCCGACGATCAACACTCTTGCCGCGGCCATTTTTCCCGGCAAGGCGGACCGGGCCGTTCTTGCCCTGAACACCCTGCTTGGCCTCGGCACAGCGCTTGCACCGGCCTTCGTCGCGCTTTTTGTCGGGTTCGGAATCTGGTGGGGGCTGCCCCTCCTTGTTGCCGTGCTTGCCGCAGCGCTGCTCCTCTTCACCCTCCCCCTGAAAATGGAAGCCGGCATGGCGGCCTCCGGCAGGAATGCGGCCCCCCACCCGTTTCCGGGACGCTTTTGGATCTTCGCAGCCGTGGCGCTCATCTATGGCATCTGCGAGACCATGAACGGAAACTGGGCCTCGATCTACATGGCGAAGAGCCTCGGAGCGAACCCGGCCACCGCCTCGCTGGCACTCACGGTCTTCTGGGGAATGGTCACCGGCGGACGCCTTCTCTTCGCATCCATCGGCCGATGGTTCCCGGAAAGCCTGACATTTGTTGTCCTCCCTTTCATCATCACGGCGGCTTTTGTCCTTGCGGCTCTCCTCCCCGAGGGAAAGCCCGGCTTCGGCATAGGAGCCTTTGCGCTCGCAGGTTTCGGATGCTCGGCCATGCTGCCGCTGATGATCAGCTTCGGACAAAGACAGATGGCTTCTGTCGCATCCGCGGTGGCCGGTGGCCTGATCGCGTTCTACCAGATCGGCTACGGGATTGCCGCCTTCGGGGTCGGACCACTTGAGAACCTCTCCGGATGGAATCTCCACGGCATTTTCGGTGCCACGACCCTGATGGGACTCGCTCTCGCAGTGCTGACCCTGAGGATCAGCCGCCTAACCCGCCACAAAGGGGGAAATCCTTCGACTCCAGGTTCATCCTGTGCCAGAATGCCGGGCATATGAAATCCGTCCGCATCGTCGAGCAGCTCGCCATTTTTATCGCCAACAAACCCGGCACACTCTCCCAGGTGTGCGACGCCCTTGCTGAGGACAAAATCAACATCTACGGGCTGACCGTATCCGACACCGTCGACCATGCGGTCGTCCGGATGGTCGTGAGCGACACGCGCAAGGCGATCGCCCTGCTCGAATCCCACGGGACGCTGGTGGTGGAAAACGACGTGATCATGATCGAGAACGACAACAGGCCGGGCGGGCTCTCCAGGATCGCCAAATCTCTCTCCGCTACAAAAATCAACATCGAGTATGCCTACCTGGCCTCGATGCCTTCCGCTAAGAAGGGGCTTCTGATCCTCCGGGTCAGCGATGTCAAAAAGGCGCTGAAGGTTCTTTCCAACCCGGCCCTGGGTTTGTAGAGCCGGATGGCCTGCCTTTCACCCCCGATGAACTCCAGGCTGGAATGGATTCTGACAGGACTGCATCTCAAGGACGAGTTGCTGCCTGCTTTCATCAACGAGGGGATCGACGATTCCCTCCTTGTCGGCCTCACGGATGAGGATCTGAAATCGATCGGCGTCGGGAAACTCGGAGACCGCAAGCGGCTGCTCAAGGAGTTTTCACGGATGACTTCCTCCGGGTTTGCAGCCCAGCCGAGGACGGCAAAGCCGTCGGCTTATCCCGCCGCCAAAGTCACCCCAAAAGCGGTGCCCCCCAGGTTCCATTCGGAAACATTCAGCGACGAGCCGATGCTCGCCTCTGCGGCAAAACCATTCATCAACAGCCTCGGCATGCCGTTTGTCCCGATCCCGCGAGGCAAGACGATCTGCTGTGTCTGGCTGCTCAGGATCAAGGATTTTGCGCAATACTGCGCGGAGACGGGAGCCGCCATGCCCGGAGCCGACTTCCCGCAGGGAGATGATCACCCTGTGGTGAATGTTCAGTGGGATGATGCGCATCTGTTTTGCGAGTGGCTGACCAAGCGGGAGGCGTGGCTCGGCCTGATTCCACCGCGACTGACATACCGGCTTCCCTGGGATGAAGAGTGGAGCGCTGCGGTCGGTTTGACCTACGAGAGCGGATCCACCCCGAAGGCCCGCAGCGGGGTCGTGGAGGGATATCCCTGGGGTGATTTGTTTCCACCCCATATCGGCGCGGGAAATTACCATCAGAGGTTCTTGTGCGATGGCTACCCTGAAACCTCGCCCGTCGGGAGCTTTGCCCCCAACAAGCTGGGAATTTTCGACCTCGGCGGCAACGTCTGGGAGTGGTGCATGGACCTGTATGAAAAAGGAGCTCCTCATCGCGTCCTCCGCGGCGCATCCTGCTTCAACGATGACCCGTTGTATCTGATGTCTTCGTTCCGCGACCACCACCTCCCCGATCATGCCCGCAACAACGTGGGAATCCGGCTTGTGATCGCCCCCTCGATCGCCGGGGATCCCTGGATAAAATCCTGACGCCGGAACGGGCGCCGGAATCCCTTGATGCGCACGCTCGTTCCCGAACTTCTCGATTCTCTGGACCCGCTGGATCCGGAAGCGATCCGCAGCCGGGGCGACCTGCGAAGGCTGGACTGCTTCCTTGGAGGGTCGCGATGGATTCTGCGCAAGGCTCAACTCCATCCATCAGCCACCCGGGCAGGAATCGTTGAGCTCGGCGCCGGGGAAGGAATCCTTTGCAATCGCCTCGCCGCCCGTTTTCCCGACAGCACCGTCGCCGGATTGGATTTTGTTCCCGCTCCTTCGGGCCTGGACCGGCGGATCCGATGGGTGCCCGGCAACATTTTTCAGACACTCGGCTCGCAACAGGCAGGCATTGCCGTGGGGAACCTGATTCTTCACCACTTCCGTCCCGATGAACTTCAAACGCTCGGTGGGCGGCTCCGTGGGTTTCGTGTGCTCATCTTCTGCGAGCCATGGCGTTGCCGGCTGGCGTTGGCTCTCTCGTTTCTCTGCAGGCCATTTATCGGACGCATCACCCGGCATGACATGCCGGCCAGCATCCGGTCCGGATTCCGCCGCGGCGAGCTGGCAGCGACCCTCCGCCTTCCGCCAGACGAATGGCGCATCCATGAGTCGCTTTCTCCATGGGGAGTGGTTAGGTTTCACGCATGCCGGGATTCTTGAAACCTGTAACAATCGCAGGAGGCGGCTTGGCCGGACTTTCTCTTGGCATCGGGCTTCGCCGCCGCGGGGTGGAGGTCGCTCTTCATGAAGCCGGCATCTATCCGCGCCACCGGGTGTGCGGGGAATTCGTGAGCGGGGTGAATGATGGCGTTCTGAAAAAACTGGGCATAGCACCCCATTTTCATGATGCGGTCCGTTTGAGCTCCGCACGCTGGTTCGATGCGCGAGGATCGGTCGCGAGCCTTAAAGTCGAGGCGATGGGTATCTCCAGGCATACTCTCGATGACCGCCTCCAAAGCGATTTTCGGGAGGCTGGCGGAGCCCTGCACCAGAATTCCCGGGCCGCACCCGGCCCGGGAACGGTTTGGGCTGCGGGACGGGTAAAGACCCGCGGCCGGTGGATCGGATTGAAATGCCATGCGCGGGACATCGAATTATCTGCGGACCTGGAAATGCACATGGGAAAGAACGGATACGCCGGGCTTGCCAGAATCGAAAACGGCATCGTCAACATCTGCGGACTATTCCGGGCTCAAACCGCGGCCGGCGGCAGAAAAGCCCTGGAAAATCACCTCCGCTCCGGCGGCCTCGGCCATCTGGCGGATCGCATCGAAACTGCCGGCGTTGACGAGGATTCCCGGTGCGCAGTGGCGGGATTTGATTTCGGCCGGCAGCAGAGCCCGGATTTTTCCATCGGTGACGCGGCACGAATGATCCCTCCCTTCACCGGGAACGGCATGTCAATGGCGATCGAGTCGGCAGCGTGCGCGATGGACCCGCTGATGGAATATGCCGCCGGCAGGATCTCCTGGCGCGAGGCGATGACCACCTCGGATCATCTCCAAAACTCGCTTTTCCACCGCCGCATGACGGCGGCCGTTGTCATGCAGCGAATTCTCGGCTCAATGCCCGGGCTCGTTTGCAGTCTCGCCCGGGCCGGCTGCGTCCCATCTGGTTTTCTCCTCCAACTTGTCCGCTGATGTTTCTCCAATCCATCTCCAGCGCCTTTCCGGAAAATGTCCTGAGCCAGAGCGATTGCTGGAATCTGTTCAGGAAGTCCGGCGGCTTCGATGCCTTGAAACCCAGATCGCGGGATCTGCTGGAAAAAATCCTTCTCGGCGAGTCCGGCATCACGACGAGGCGGTTCGCCCGCGACGACATCACCTCCGTTTTTTCCCTTGATGCCGGGGGGTTGCACCGCGCGTTCGCCGAGGCGGCTCCCACTCTGGCCGCCCAGGCTGTAGCGCGGGCCTGCGCACAGGCAGGCCTCATCCCCCGTGAGCTGGACGCACTTTTCGTCTGCACCTGCACCGGCTATCTCTGCCCGGGGGTTTCGAGCTATGTATCGGAATCGTTGGAGCTCCGCGGAGACATTTTCCTTCAGGACCTTCTCGGTCTGGGATGCGGTGCCGCCCTCCCGATGCTGGAAGCAGCAAGGGGGTTTCTTTCCCTCCGACCATCCGCACTCGTCGCAACCGTTGCTGTCGAAATCTGCTCCGCCGCATTCTATCTGGACGATGATCCAGGCGTCCTCATCAGCCTCTGCCTGTTCGGGGATGGAGCGGCTGCGGCGGTCTGGCGGGGGGAAGGCAACGCCGGGGACTTGAGGATGCAAAACTTCCACACCGTTCACCAGCCGGAGCACCGGGAAAAAATCCGTTTTGTCAATGCGGGCGGAAAATTGAAGAACCAGCTCCACCGGTCGGTTCCAGGGCTGGCCTCCAAGGCGGTTGCCGGGCTGTATGCCCGTCGCTCGTTCGATCCGGAACGCATCCTCTCGCACACCGGCGGACGCGACGTCCTGGGCCACATCGAAGCCGCAATTCCCGGTTACCCGCTCTCAGAAACCAGAAGCGTCCTGAGCGATTATGGAAACATCAGCAGCCCGTGCGTCCTGGTCGCGCTGGAACGCGCCCTGTCGGCCGGACCTGCCGACAGGATGTGGCTCACGGCATTCGGAGCCGGCTTTGCCGCACACTCGTGCGAACTCCTCCGGTAAATTGCCGTCTGTCCACGGGCGTGTGCTTGTGCTAATCCCATTCCCGTGAAGATTGGATTTTCGACCAAGGCCGCCATTCTGGGACTGCTTCTGTTCATTGCATCCCCCTGCCCGGCCCAAGGGGTAAAATCAGTTTTGCAGTCGCTCTCAGGCGGGGCGCAACCGCCTCCTCCGGAACCGTCGATGTCCGAGCAGCTCGATTGGGCCCGAGCCCGTTTGTCGGAGGCCGAACCCGATGAGAAATCCCTGGGCGACATCGAGGAACGGCTGAAGCAGGCGGATCTTCCTTCTTCGCGAATCGAGGAATTCCGAGCCGCATCCAGGGAAACCCGGAGAAACTACCAGAGCGCGGTGGATCTCCTCGGCGGTCTTGTCACCCTGGAGGGAACTCCCAAGGTTGTGGTGAAATCGCCGGCAACCGAGGAGCAGGCCTCCTCGCTGCGGGACTCCCTGCGGAGGGCCACGCTGGCAGCGACCGCCGCCGGGGGAGAAATCGAACTCTTCAAACGTCTGGTTTCCCAGCAACAGGCGCTCTCCGCCAATGCGGAGAGGGACGCCAGACAATTCAGCGAGGAGGTCGCCACCTCAAAAAGTGACGAGGCAAAAAACCGGGCTTTCATTCGACTTGAACTGGCCGGCTTCCAGAAGCGCGCCGCCGACGCGGCCACATTTTTCGGCAAGTGGAAGCTCTTCCAGCAGGAAAGCCTCCTCCGGAAAGCTATTGCCGAGCAGGAAGCGCTGCGGAGAGCCTTGGAGAGCAGCGGCTTTGACCGCCAGCTGAATCCCCTGCGGGCAGCAAAACAACTTGCAGCCATCACAAAGGAAACCGCATCGCTCGAAAAGGAATTGAACGCCGCGACCAGGGAGCATCAGCGATCCATCACGGAAGCAGCCTCAATCAAAGCGGACTCTTCTTCCGGCTCCCGCCCCGCTGCGGCAGAAGGTCTGGTCAACGCCACGCAGAGCCTCCTCGCTGCAACCCAGGGCACACTGACCCTGCTCGAACTCGAAAAAGCCCATTGGCTGACCGTTGAGAGCCTCTCAAAGGATCTTGATACCCGGGAACTGCAGGCCTCCATGTCGCAGTCGGAGGAGAACCTCCGCATGCTGAAGGACTGGCGGCCAACGATGGACCGGCGGATGATCGAAGCAAGGGAGGGCATGGAAGCCGCCCAGAAACAGCTTCGCTCTGGCGTTGCCGATTCCCCGACCCGGGAAATCCTGGAACGGACGGTTTTGGCTCAACAGAAGCGCACCGAAGCGCTGGGAAATCTGATTTCCCGGTCCGAGGGCGCCATCGCCCTGCAGGAGGAGTTCCTCGGGGAACTTCAATCCGCTCTCGGAAGTGAAGGGCCTTGGCGACGACTCGCAAGGACGTGGACACGTCTTGCCGACCTTGCGGTAAAGGTCTGGTCGTTTGAACTCTTTCCCGCCGGAACCAGCAGCATCACAACAGGCAAAATCGCGCTGGCGGCGGCCGGGCTCGCCATCGCGCTCCTCCTGTCCGGTTGGATTTCCCGCGCGACGACAAGCACGGCAACGAGAAATTTCCGCATCGCCCGGGACCAGCGCACTCTTCTGGAGAGAAGCATCTTCATCCCGGTGGCGGCGCTCTTCATCCTCACCGTGCTCAACTGGCTGAACATCCCCCTGACCGTCTTTGCCTTTCTGGGAGGAGCCCTCGCGATCGGGATCGGCTTTGGCGCACAGAACCTGATGAACAACTTCATCAGCGGGATCATCCTCCTGCTCGAGCGCCAGATCAAAGTCGGCGACATCATCGAGGTCGCCGGAAGCACCGGCAAAGTCACCCACCTCGGGAGCAGGTGCTCGCGGATCCGGAAGTTCGACGGGGTGGAATTGCTTGTGCCCAACAGCGCGTTTCTGGAAAAGGAAGTGACCAACTGGACGCTCGCCGACCCGCAGCACCGCTACGATTTCACTATCGGGGCCGCCTACGGATCACCGGTCGAGAAGGTCATGGATCTTCTCCTCTCCGCCGTGGAACGGCAGCCGGAGATCCTGCGCGACCCGGCCGCCGGGGTGTTCTTTGAATCGTTTGGAGACAGCTCCCTCGTTTTTCGGATCTACTACTGGCTCGAGCTCAATACCGAGACGGACCCCAGAAAGGTGGGCAGCGAATTGCGATGCCGGATCGAGCGTGACCTGCGCACCGCAGAAATCGAAATCCCGTTCCCGCAGCGCGACCTCCACATCCGGAACAGCGAACCGCTGGCGGTCCGCCTGGAAAAATGAGCCCTAGGGAGTTGGCTGATGGAGAGCCTTGACGGCGGACCAGGCCTCGGCGCAGCTCTTCCGGGCGTCCTCCCACTTCCCCTCGTCGGCCAGCTTGGCGGCGGCGGCAAATTTTTTTGCGGCCGGGAGCGCGTCCGCGGCGGAGCGGCCATGGACCAGGCCGATGAGTTCGGACCAGGCGGAGGTGAGCTGGGCACGCCGCGCACGGTCTGCCCTCAGGGACCATGTCATCAACTCCAGGCGCGCAGCGGCATTCGCGTCGAATTTTGATTTCGTCTCGTTCTTCAGGGTGGTGAAAACCGTCTGAAGCGGGAGCAGAGCCTTCTCCTGATCGGCGGCATCCGGAGCGGTATAAAAAATATGGAGTGCCCGCGCAGTGTCGAAGGCCAGCTTCAAGGACGAAATCGGAGGCAGGCGGTATTGGCGCTCGTAGGTCTCATAAAGCGGGAGGACCAACTCCCGGCTCTTCTTGGCCGCAGAATCCCTCCAGATGGCTGTCTGAAGCTCAGCCATCCTGTCCGGATCAAAGGAATAGAGGGACGGTGAACGCGGCCAGAAACAATAGGCCGCAACAATCAGAACAGCTAGAATGAGCAGTCGTTTGAGGGCGAACAGCACAGCTTATCGATAAGCCCGGAATTCCGTTTTGGAAAGGATATTGTGCGGCGCAGAAATGAGGGGCCAATCTTGACTTTTCCACGCGTCTTCCTCCTTCTCTTACCCATGAAGCGCCAGGGAACCAGTCTACTTCTTGGAAATGGCCGAGCGATCTTCGCTGCGGCCATTTTACTCGGCTGCGGAGCCGCCGCTGCCGGAGAATGGCTTCAGGCGCTGCCGGGATGGGACTACCAATTTCCCGGCGACCACGGCAGCCACCCGGGGTTTAAAACCGAGTGGTGGTATTTCACCGGAAATCTCCGGGCGGACAACGGGCAGGACTTCGGTTACCAGCTGACATTTTTCCGGCAGGGTGTCCGAGAGCCGGGCTCCCCGGCATCTGCAAGCCGGTTCGTTGTGGACGACATGAAATTTGCGCACTTCGCCGTCACGGAAATCTCAGGAGACCGGTTCCACCACTCGCAGAAATTTTCCCGCGGTGCCTATGGTGAGGCGGGATTTGGAGACGGGAACCGGATGGCATGGATTCAGGATTGGACAGGTGAGCGCACCGGAACAAACGACTTTCACCTGAGGGCGAAAGCGGGGGATGTCTCAGTGGATTTGAAACTCGCCGCGTCGAAGCTTCCTGTTATCCACGGAAGGAACGGCGTCAGCCAGAAGGCGGATGGGCCGGGGAGGGCGTCGCACTACTATTCCCTCACGAGGTTGGCAACAGAGGGCTCGATAACCATCCGCGGAAAATCCCTTGCGGTCTCCGGGACGAGCTGGTTCGACCACGAATGGGCGACAAACCAGCTGGCCGACGGTCAAAAAGGCTGGGACTGGTTCAGCCTGCATTTCGACGACGGGACGGAGCTCATGCTTTTCCAGATCCGGACGGAAGGGAAAATCCGGGATCCCCACTCGGCGGGCACGTTCGTCTTCGAGGACGGATCGGACCTGAAAATCGGCGACGCGGGATTTGAACTCGAGCCCGTTGCGTGGTGGCGGAGCGGGGAAACGGGAGCCCAATACCCCCTGGAATGGAGGCTTTCGGTGCGGGCTCTCGAACTCGATGTCACGATCAAGGCCCGCCTGAAAAATCAGGAGCTGACAGAAAAGCCATTCGCCTATTGGGAGGGAGCCGTCGAGGCTGAGGGTTACAGAATGGGCAAACCGGTGAGCGCCAGAGGGTATCTGGAAATGACCGGATACGCCGGGAAAATTGTCGGGCTGCACGCACCCGCAAACTGAACGCCCGGATTCCAAAGGATTTGCGCAAGCGAAATGTTTGCATTTGGAATGGGGTTGTTGAGATAGTTTCCTCCGGCTTCGCCCCCAACCCGTGTATACTTTTTTTCAAGATCCCCGATACCGGCAGGAACGCATCATGTGGGCGGTCGTGCTTCCCCTAACCCTGTTGGCGCTCGCTGTGGTCGGCATCATGGCGGTCATAAAAATGCGCTCTTTTGAGGAGCCTACGGAACCTCGCCAAGCACGGCATATGCCAGAGGGAATAGCCAAGGCGGAAAGCCATCCCGCCGGGATCAGGAAAGCGGTGCCAACTCCCACCCCGGCCCCCAAAACCCCCACCGAAATCATCTCGGCGGCGGTTTCCTCATTTCAAACCGGAAACTACGAACTCGCAACCAGCCTGCTGGCAAGCGTGGATCTCGACAAGGACGGCTCCTCGCTCGGGTGGGAACTGGCAGGACTGTTGAGCGAAAACGTAAAGAACAGGGAAGAGGCTTATAAGATCTACTCGCGGGGAATCTCGATGGCGCCGTCTGCCAGCCTTTACTACCGCCGGGCATTGCTCAACCGCGAAAATGGAGAGCCGGAGGCTGCAGTGAAAGATTTCGAATCGGCCATCCAGCGCGCACCGGCGGACATTGTGATATCGAACGAACGCCTGTTGTTTCTGATCCGGATCGGGAGGGGCAGGCAGGTGCAAGAGGAGCTGAAGAGATTCACTGCCTCCCCTGGAAAGGCCGATGCCAGAAGTTGGATCTTCGCACAGTCAGCGCTGGCCATGGAGGATGGCCACTATGCCCGGGCCGCACAGCTGCTTGCGGAGGCAAAGCGGGCGGTGGATCCGAGGATCTTTGAAGTGATACTCAAAAACACCGTCATCTCGAGCCACATGGCACACCCGGAGGTGATGCCTTTTTATATACGGAACATCAGCCCGAAATAGCAGAGGCCCGGCGGAGGGCTCCTGCCTCCCCGACGATATTTCCCATGCCGGGGCAACGCCCGGTTGACCCGCGCCAGACACCCTCCCATAATCCCCGGGATGGCCGTCATTGGAATCACAGGAAGCATCGCCTCGGGCAAATCCACGTTTCGCGACATTCTCGCTCCAATGCTTCCCGCAAAGATCGCGGATGCCGACCTCATCGCGCGCGACCTTCTGGATAACGACCCGGTGGTCAGGACCCGGGTCCTTGAGGAAGTTTCTCCACTCGCCTTCCGTGCTGACGGCACCGCCGACCGGGCGGAGATCCGCCGCACCATTTACGCAGATCCCGCTGCCAAGCTGCGAATGGAGGCGATCCTTCATCCGCTTGTCCGCAGGGCGTGGACTTCAGCAGCGGACCTTGCAAGGCAGGAAAACCGTCACCTGCTCGTGGACATCCCGCTCCTTTTCGAAACAGATGCCGGCCCGCATTTTGATTTTACCATCACGCTCGCCTGCTCTCCTGTGGTGCAAGATGCCCGCCTGGCTGCGCGCGGGGTGGACCCGGACCTTGCCCGGAGCATCATTCGCAGCCAGATGCCACAGGATGAAAAGATCTCCCGCTCCACGCAGGTGGTGTGGAATGACGGAAGCCTGGAATCCCTCCGCGCGCAGGCAGATCAATTCGCCCGCCTGGTGTTGGCCGGAACCGCTCTGCCATGAACTCCACCGGGGCGAACGAATCCCGGAACCGGCTGCGGCGGCGGACAGCCGCGCATCTCCTGATGGGCGCGTCGCTTGCGGGTTTGTTGTTGGCTGCTGGATACTTCTTCTTCGTCCGCACCGCCGCCGGACAGCACTGGGACAACGAGGGTTACGCCGGACGCCAGGCTGTCGTCGGAGAAGTCCGAACCTTCGACTCCGACATCCTTGCCGAAGTCAGCAAACAGACATTGATGATTTCGCTGGGAGGTCTTTTTGTGATTTCCCTCATACTCCGCAGACCCGTTGTGGGACTCGTCGCGGTGACTGCGGCGGCGGCGGCAATCTTCGGAGCAGAATTCCTCAAAAACGTCCTGCCACGCGAGCTGCTTTCAGTGCCGACAGTGCCGGTGCCCGCCTACTTTTCTGCGGACACCTACCCGAGCGGCCACACGACGGTGGGCACCTCGCTGGCGCTGGCATGCGTTTTGATTTTCGGGGCTTGGCTGCGCCCCTGGCTCGCGGTGATTGCCGGCCTGATGAGCAGTTCCTATGCGACCGCCGTGCTCTTCATGGGATGGCACCGCCCGTCCGATGCTCTCGGAGGCATCGCGTGGAGCGGGTTCTGCATGGCCTGCGCCGCCGCACTTCTCGTCCTTTTCCACGGACACCATGCCCCGCCGGCAAAATGGGCCGCATGGATTTTCTCCGCCGCCGCCGCATTCCTCCTGATTGCCCTCCTTGCTTTCACCGTCTTCTCTCATCCCGTTGATTCGCCCTCGACGATTCCCTTTTTCTCAATGTCTGCAGCCATCATTGTTGCGGGATTCGCACTGCCCGCATGGCTCGCCCTGGCCTTGGCCCACATCGACTGGCGGTCTTCGCTTCACCGGGAGTAGCTCCCTTTTCGTTCGACTCCCCCTCGAATCTCCCCCACCCTCTGTCCCATGAGATTTGTTGATCAGATTCGCGTCCACGCAAAGGCGGGCGACGGCGGCAACGGCTGCTGCAGCTTCCGGCGGGAAAAATTCATCCCTCACGGCGGACCGGATGGCGGCGATGGAGGGGATGGCGGCGACATCATCCTCCAGGCCGACCACGATACCGACAATCTCGTTGCCCTCTTCTTCGAACCACTGGTCCGCTCGGGCCGCGGCGCCCACGGAAAAGGAAAAAACAAGCACGGCCGCAGCAGCCAGCACACCACGGTCAGGGTCCCGATCGGCACGATTATCCACAGGGCCGGACTCCAGCCTGGCGACCCCGTCGAGGAGGAACCGATCGCGGACTTAACGGAACACGGACAACAATTTCTCCTCTGCAAAGGAGGCGATGGAGGAAAGGGAAACACCCACTTCAAAAGCTCCACGAACCGCGTGCCCCGGCAACACACCAAAGGCTACCCCGGCGAAGAGGGCTGGTTTTATCTCGAACTTCGCACGATCGCCGACATCGGGCTCGTCGGGTATCCCAACGCCGGAAAATCCACCCTGCTCGGAGCCATTTCCGCCGCCCACCCGAAAACTGCCCCCTACCCTTTCACAACCCTCCACCCCGTCATTGGCGTCGTCGACTTACCGGAATACCGCCGCATCACCGTCGCGGACATCCCGGGAATTATCGAGGGAGCCCACGAGAATAAAGGCCTCGGACACGAGTTCCTCCGCCACATCGTGCGCTGCAAAATGCTCCTCTTCGTCCTCGATATGGCAGGCACGGAAGGTCGCAGCCCCATTGCCGACTACCAGTCCCTCCGCAAGGAACTCCGCCTCTACGATCCCACACTCCTTAAGAAGAACTTCGCTGTAATCGCGAACAAAGCAGAGTTAGCTGAGTCCGCGGAAAATATAAATACGTTCCGCTCCAAGTATCCGAAGGTTCAAGTGATTGAAATTTCCGCCCTGGAAAAGACCGGGCTGGAAAAAATCTTTCAATCGGTTGATCTATAGGGAAATAGAATCCGTTTTTATTTTCCGTGAAACGGCTTTTTCCCGCCTGTCCGGGGCTTTTTCACGTATTTCGGTTCCTGTTTTTGGGATTCGAATAGCGAGATTTCGACCGAGCCCGACTCGACTTCGATAACGCGGGGAGCATCTCTTAGAACGTCAAGAAACTGCCGCGGCACCTGGGCGAAAGACTGGCCGGGGACGATGTCGATCATCCCCACGGTGCGTGCCGGGAGTCCAAGCGAATCCTCGAGAAGCCCGATGATATCACGCGGGGAGATTCGGGATTCGCGGCCGGCATTGAGGCGGACCCACTGCATCCCCCGGGCTGCCGGACGCAGGTTCGGAGAATATGGCGCCAACGCCTTTTCCGGAGCCTTGGGAACTTCGGGTGCGGCTGGCTTGGATTCTGTTGGCCCGGCCAGAAGTTCGAAGAGCGCTGCTGCAATATCGGTGGAATTATAGCCTTCCTCCAGCAGGCGGTCCACCACTGACGTGGAAAGATTGCCCCGGTTGAGCAGTGCGCGAATCTTTTCCAACTGCCCGCCGAGCCGTCGTTCCTCAACTTCTCCGGCTGTCGGAATTGTTCCCCGGCGGATCTTCGTGCGGGTGAAACGTTCGATGAACTGGAGCTTGTAGATGTCACGGCCGGAAACGAAGGTGACTGCCATCCCCTTGCGCCCGGCGCGTCCTGTGCGGCCGATCCGGTGCACGTAATCCTCCGCATCATAAGGGAGGTCGTAGTTTACCACGAGCTCCAGCTCGTCCACATCGATTCCACGCGCCGCCACATCGGTCGCCACGAGAAACTCGAACTCCGCCTTCTTGAACTTGTTCATGACCCGGGTCCGCTGGGCCTGGGCGATCCCGCCGTGCAGGCGGTCGGCGGAAAATCCCTGCGCGATCAGGTCGTCCGCCAACTCATCCACCATCCGCTGGGTGTTGCAAAAAATGATCCCGAGCTTGAACCCGTGGAAATCCACAAGACGAAGGAGCGTCTCGAACTTCATCCGCTGCTGGGTTTCAAAATACCATTGCTCGACGGTTGGAACCGTGAGTTCGCGCTGTTCGATCTTCACGGATTTCGGATCGCGCGAATGCTTCCCGATCAGCTCCCGGATCTGCTTGGAGACGGTCGCCGAGAAAAACACCGTCTGCCTCTCGTCCGGAGTCGCCTCGAGAATCTTTTCGATATCGTCGCGGAACCCCATGTCGAGCATCCGGTCGGCCTCGTCCAAGACGGCCATCTTCACATTCTTCAGATCCAGCGTCCCGCGGTCCATGTGATCCATGATCCTGCCCGGTGTCCCGATCACGATCTGGACGCCTTTTTTCAACTCGTAGAACTGCCGTTCATACGAAGCACCGCCATAGATGGGGACCGCATGGAGGCCCTTCTTGTAGGTGGACAGCTTGTGGACCTCCTCCGCCACCTGGGTCGCCAGTTCGCGCGTCGGGCACAGAATCAACACCTGGACCGAGCGGTCCGAAGCCTTGCAGATTTCGATCGCCGGGATCGCAAAAGCCGCCGTCTTCCCGGAACCCGTCTGCGACTGCCCGACCACATCGTGCCCCTCCATGAGGACCGGGATCGCCGCTGATTGGATTGGGGCCGCCTCTTCAAACCCCAGGTCCCCTATCGCTTTCAAGACCTCCGGGGAAAGCCCGAGTTCGGAAAATTTTTGTCTACTCATCCCACTGGTCTATCCCGCATCCCCCGTGCCGTCACGGGTTGTTTGCCTGAGAATCACGATTCGCCTGTATCCGACCGCACACCAACCGGCACAAACAATCCCGAACAGCAGATTGACCAAACTTTCTGTTGCCATTTCCCTCCACAACGATAAATTGAAAAATTCAATCGCGGGGTGGAGCAGCCCGGTAGCTCGTCAGGCTCATAACCTGAAGGTCGTAGGTTCAAATCCTACCCCCGCAACCACTTAACTCATAGTGAGTTATCTCGGGTTAAGTGGCTCGCTTTTGTCATCGCAAAAAGCGTGGTGTGCCCTGTTTTCGTCCATCGGTGTGCCCTGCGTCCCCGTTTCTGCGCGTCTCCGTGCGGGAAGATTCGGCGGAAAACTCTCCTTTCGATGGCATCAATCTTCTTTCGCAAAAAAAGAGAAACCGGGCTCTGGTGGATCAAGGCCCGGTCCGCAACCTCGCGTGTCCTCGTGCGCTCCAGCCTCCAGACGCGGGACGAGGCCATGGCGGACCTCATGCGCCGGCGCATCGAACTCGAACTGGAACTGCGCCGCCCCGAACTGGCCGGACTCGCGATTCCCGCTTCGCTGCTCGCCGAGTTGGAGCTGTCTGTCCCTGCGGCTCTCGAGTCCACCGGGCAGAACTCCGATGGCGGTGGTCTCGCGCCAACCGCGCCCGTCGCCCCGCCCACCGTCAACTCCCTGAAAGTAGCCGATGCCATCGCCTGCTACTACCGGCACTGCCAGGAAGAAAACAGCGCGGGCTGGCTCAAGAACAAGATTTCCTACCTCCGGGCGTTCTTCGGATCGGCGCTTGTGGATTCGATCACGGGGCTCAAGGGCAAGAAAAAGACGCGCGGCCACTTCAAAGGAGAGAGCGTCGGGGAAATCACCGGTGTGGCCATCAGGGATTTTCTCGACGGCAAGGAGATCACTGGTCACCCTGCCCACTCGATCAATCATCGTATAGTTTCTCATAATCCCACATCCCTCCCCTACTAAACCCCCTATCACGACTGTCACGATCATCGCGGTAGTCGTGATCATCGCGACCGTTTTTTGTCGTGATTTTCCCCTGGGAGAGACACTTCATGTCTTTGTTCCGGCGATGCCATTCCCGGTATTTTTCACCTCGGCCACAGGTCTTGGCGTACGCCATAAAATGATCGCGCATGTCGTTTTCGGAAACGGCGAAACCCGCGCACAGACCGATGTCACGCAAAATCGAGCTGATTTTTTCCAGCTCCATCGCCTGCGATAACAGGATGCCAGCGCTCACGCTTTCGAGCTTTGCTTTCAGGGTGCCGTTTGATCTCCGGACATGCTCCGCGCAGATGCGTTCGGCATGACGCTTGGCCGTCAGAAGCATGAATCTCACGGGCCGCTCCTGGGTCGCACAGAATTTCAACACAGCGCTTTTGCCCGCCTCTCCTGCTGCTCCTGTGAGTGCCCATGATAATTTCGTCATCGATGTTGCCAGCAGATCCTTCCATTTGGATTCGATTTCTTTGACGAGCTCCCTGCCCTCTTGATCGAAATGCCGCATCAGAAAATCCATGTCGAAATTCATGAGCGCATAAATCGCCGTCAGCTCTATTTCCTCCTGCGATTGTCGGCGATCGGTTTTGGCTGACCCCGAGAACGAAACGCACCACGCTGCCAGCAAGGGTGATCCTTGAGCTGGCTGGCGGCGAACCCCGTGTGCTGGATCTCGTCGTCAACACTCTGTTGGAGCGACTGGTAAAGGCGAGTGCTTTCCCCCGCGACGTCGTCGATGCTGCTGATCTCGGTCTCGACGCAGACTGAGAACTGGTGGCTCGAATACCCCGGCAGGCCGAGGCGCTTCGAGTAATTGGCAATGAGTTTGAGTGCCATGGTTTTTCCTTTCGTTGGTTGAGTGCACGAAAAAGCCCGACCGTTGCTGGTCGGGCTGGTTGTGCCGGATTGGTTGTTTCAGGCAGCGGCGGTTGCCGTGTCTGGGTTGGTGGCTCTACGGATCGGAATTGGATCCTCGCAGATCCGGTTGAGCGACGCCTCGATGAGGCGGTCGTTGAGGACCGTCATAGGGACACGCAGATCGCGGGCTGCGAAATACAGCCGCTTGACCAAATCCCGCCGCAGAGGAGGTGAGTAGTATCCCTTGCGGGCCATACTGGTGTCTCCGGTTGAGGTTGGCGTGAGACAGACACCTGTCCGCCTCAAAGTTCTATAACGCGGGAAAGACGGGTGTTGCGGGGAAGTCGGAAGAGGAAAATTGCGGGGCATCCCCGCCAATCTGCGTTGATAAAAGAGCTCTGCGTCATCCACGTTTTATTGTTACCTTGATTGTAACTTTTCCGGTATTCGCAACCTAACCTAACTTCCCCGGCGGAAGGCCTGAAGGGCCGATAAACACAGGGGGTCCGATATTTTTCGGGCTACACCTGTGCGCCGGAGGGAAAGGCGGCCCACTTGGGAGGGGTGGCGAAGAGGGGCAGGAGCTTGAGTTTGGCGAGAAGGGAGTTGAGGTGTGCGGGCACTTTGGTGAGGCGCGCAAGCAATGGAGCGCCAGGGGTTCCGACTGAGATCTGGCCGAGGCGGATGGTCTGGAGTTCGCGCAGGATGCGGGTGACTTCGCCGGTTTCTCCGGAGGTTCGCCACTGGCTGGCGAGGCGGGCGCTGATCCAATAAGCCAGGAAGCAGATGCGCACGTTGGGGCTGTGCTGAAAATGCGGACACGGGAAAACTAACCTGAGAGGATCAAGCATCATTAAAACACAATCATTCAAAACATCGGATCTCGACGCACAGAGGCCAAAACGCTTCAGCAGGGAATTTC
>Ga0247844_1000568_pt1 | contig 78175 bp, 75 predicted proteins | sample LaCtaG_FD_192421 | JGI IMG/M metagenome (GOLD analysis project Ga0247844, IMG submission 192421) | Freshwater microbial communities from meromictic Lake La Cruz, Castile-La Mancha, Spain - LaCruzMarch201714.5m_1 | ecosystem: Environmental > Aquatic > Freshwater > Lake | place: Spain: Castile-La... | reverse complement strand
TGCGCTTCTCTCAATATCCCGATAATTTGCTCTTCACTAAATCGACTTCTTTTCATTTTGTTCTGCTCCCTTTTCTTTGAGCAGAACTCCACTTTTGTCACGTCCACTTTTTGGGGGGCAGGTCAGTGCCCCGAGTCGAGTTCGAACCCGTGCGACTTTCCGATCCGGTAAACCATTTTCATCTGGAGCGGGAGGATGGCCATTGTTGCGAGCGACTCCGGCAGGAGTTCGAGCGCTCCGTTGAGAATCGAATAGTTGAGAATCGTCCTCTGGTTATCCGGCTTGTTCACAACGGGTGCCGCCGCCGGAATCGTGCTTTCCGGGCCAGCCAACGCGACCGCCGAAACCTCTGATTCGATGGCTGATGTTTTGGATGCGTCGAGTGCTAGCAACACCCTGAGATGCTCGAGAAAGCTGCGCTCCGCGTCACTCGTTGCTCCGTCCGCTTCGCACACGCCAAGTGCCAACTCATAGGCGAGCGAACGGTCACTTGCGGCAGTGAGGGTAGAGGCAAGCTCGTTCAGTGGCAGTTTCCCGAGCAGGACCCGCTGGATAACCGGCGAAGCCGATTCCGCGTCCAACATTTCGGCGATTCGCTGCATTTCAGCGCGCTCGGTGGCGGATTTTTCACCGTCCGCGAGTGCCGCGAAGACGCAGATACCTAGGAATGAATTTCGCTTCGCCTCGTCCAGTGGTTCGATTTTCATGATCTGAACGAGTATGGAGTTTCCTCGATGGGTCAAGCGATATGATCGCAAAATTGTGATGAAGTATCCTGGTAACCGGAGTTGTGCGTGCAGCGAATGCAGGCTATACCTTCGATCCACTATGGGAGCCACCTATCACGTCGAATCCACCCCCGTCGACCCCGTGGACGTCTTGGAAGACGCCACCACTGGCGTTCGCGTTCACATCCGGCGCAAAGGCGCGGAAATGGTCAGCCTGGCCCGGCGCAATGCTGCTGGCGATTGGGTCGGGTTCTTGTATCGCGACAACGACATCAGCACCCCGGCGAGCGGATGGGGCAATCACGCAACCGTGATGGGGTATTTTCTGCACCGCCTTGTAAACGAGAAATCGATTTACGAAGGCGATGAAATCCGTGGAGGAAATCACGGATTTCTGCGGAGCTTTCCGTTTTCCGCGCCCATCTTTGATGCTGCGGCGCCGTCGCTGACGTACGAGGTGCTGCCTAATCAAATTCCGCTCGGTGCTTACCCGCGCCCGGTAAGCTGCAAGCTGTCGTATTTGCTCGCCCCCACAGGTATCCGGGTGCAGTTTCACTTCGAAAACCTCGACTCGCAGAGACCGGCCCATGTCAGCTTTGGAATCCACCCGGGATTCGCAGTTTCCAGCGTGCTCGCCGCATCGATCGAACTCCCCCCAGGGACCTATCACCGCTACATGGCACCGGGCAATTTCCTCAATGGACAGATCGAAACGATCCGCTTCGATGGCGGGCCTATGCCATTTGATAAGGCGAAACTTGAGGATTCCTACCTACTCGGGATTGCGGACATCGCACCGCGCATCATGGAGATCAAAGACGGGAGTCGCTCCGTTCAGCTAGATTTCTCAGAGGTCCCCTTCATGACGCTCTGGTCAAGTGCCGATAACTTCATTTGTGTCGAGCCGTGCTGGGGGCTGCCAGACAGCATTCCTCAAAAGCCATTTGAAGAAAAAGTCGGCATTCAGACGATTCCTGCTGGAGGATCGCTCTCGGCTGGATTCGGGATTTCGGTTTATTAAGAGTAATGAGAAAAACTCATGACATTCTCGATCAATCAGGTCAAAATACCCCTCCGACATTGTTAAAATCACAGAATCACCGCCCCGCACATCCGATTCAACATTATGGCCGTTAAGACAGAAAAAGAACTCTCCGAAGGCAATCGGGCCACATGGCTCAAAGCACTGAGCGCGATGCAGCTCAAAAACTACGGCTACACGATCCAGCTCACGCAAGCATTGCTCAAGCAGGAGCCATCGTTCCTGACCGCGCGACAGCTTGTTCGGAAAGCAGCGATTGCAAAAAATTCCGGTAAAAAAGGACTCATGAGCGGAATGTCGACCGCCTCGTTCTCGCTGATGAAAGTCCAGGGAATGGTGAAAAAAGACCCGCTCGCTGCCATCGATGCGATCGAAAAAGTGCTCGAAACTGAGCCCTACAATCAACAGGCTAACCTCCTGCTCCGCGACGCTGCTTCCGCCGCAGCCCTCGTCGAAACCGCCACGTTCGCGCTCGAGACCATCTTGGAGGGGAATCCGAAAGACGTGAAGATGCTTCACGAACTCGCAGCCCACTACACCCAGATCGGTGAAGCTGAAAAGGCCGTGGATGTCTATAACCGGATCATTGATATCAATCCGGCCGATCTCGTCGCGGTGAAGGGATCGAAAGATGCCTCTGCGCGCGCTTCCATGCAAAAAGGTGGATGGGAGCGTCAGGATGCAACGTATCGTGACCTCATCAAGGATAAAGAAGCTGCCGTTTCGATGGAGCAGCAAAGCCGCGTCGTCCGAAGCGATGAGATGATCGATCAGCAGCTTGCCGAATACGGAAAGCGGTATGAGGAAACGCCAGAATCAATCGATGTCGGCCGGAAAATCGCAGAACTGTATGAGCAAAAGGGAGACCTCGACAACGCGATCACATGGTATACCTACACGGCGGGACTCACGAACAATTCGGACGCCGCATTGGTGCGCAAGGCCAAAGACCTTCAGATCAAGCAATACGACAAAAGTATCGCTGAATACGAAGCATTCATCGCAGCCAACCCCGACAGCGAAGAAACGAAGCCTTACGTGGAGCAACTTGCTACGATCAAACGCCAGCGCGCCGAGTACTCGCTCGACGAAGCGCGCAGCCGCGTTGAGCGCAACCCGACCGACCTCAACTTTCGGTTCGAGCTCGGTGAGCTTTTGGTCAACACCGGAAATTACAAAGACGCGATTCAAGAGCTTCAAAAGGCCCGCTCGAATCCCAGCGTACGCCTCCGTGCAATCAGCCTGCTCGGGAAATGTTTTGTTGAACGCGGCATGCTCGATCTCGCTGCACGCACCCTCGAGGAAGCCGTTGCAGAGCTCACGGGAATGGACCCAACGAAAAAGGAAATCGTCTACAACCTCGGCCTCATCTACGAAAAAATGGGCGATAAAGACCGCTACATCGCCTACATGAAGCAAATCTACGAGATCGATTACGGCTACCGTGATGTGGCCGACCGGGTAGAGAGCTCGTACACACCGAGCTGACACGCCCGCGTCGCTTGATCGAAGTGATCTCTGAGGAATCGTCAAGCGATGGAAGTTCGATTCTCTCTGCCATCCCTGCGCTCCGTGTTGGTCGCGGTTGGAGTCGCCATTCTTCTAGTGGTTGGATACAGCGCTTACGAATTTCGGGCTGAGCGGCAACTTTCAAAAGCATTCGACCGCTTGGTCGCCGCCGTCGAGGCAAGAGATTGGAAGCGTGTTCAAACCCTAATTGCCGACGACTACTCGGACGCCTGGCAAATGAATCGATCTCAAGCCATCGAAGTCGGGAGCGAGCTGCTGCGACATTTCATAGTGATCTCGATCCGTCCCAAAGACCCGACGTTCGAAGTCGCACAACGCAGCGGAGCCGTGAAGTCCAAGCTTGAAATCTCAGGCAATGGAAGCGCCATCGCCCAAGCGGTGATCTCGGAGGCGAGCGAGCTTAACGAGCCGATCACGTTTACTTGGAAGCAAGAGACATGGCTCCCGTGGAGTTGGAAACTGACCTCGGTTTCGCAGCCCGAAATCGGATTCGATCCTTCATACCGGTTCTAGCTGCTCGGGCAAAAATTGACAAAAATCAACGTCGCCCGTCGTTGATCTCCCGATGGTCTTGCGGCTTCACTTCTGAAGCCTACGCTCGGGCTGCATGGAAAATTGTCTGAGGGTTCGATTCACGTTGGGGATATTTTCGCTTTGGGCTGGCACATTTTTATCAGGCAGCCTTAGCGCAGCAGTGACAGTGCCTCCAGAAACGAAACCCGCTTCGGAGATCGAGGAATGGTGGAACGGTAAAGGTGCGACCGGAGAGTGGTTCGGTGCTCGGCAGACTCTGGAAGATCGAGGGATTCAGATCGGGGGATTCTGGAAAGGATATCTGTATCTGGTATCGAGCGGCGGACTCACCAATGACCGCGCACGAAGCACCGTCGACGAAGAGTTGAAATTCACCGTTGCATTGGACTTTGGAAAACTTGCCGGGATTTCCGGACTGACGGTGGATGCTGATGTCCGGTGGCGGGATGGTGAGGATGTGAACAAATATGTCGGTGCGAGCCCGGGGTTCAATCCTTCGCCTATTCAGACCGGAAAAAACTGGCGAATGGGGCAAGCATACTTCACATGGAAGTCGGGCGATCTTTTACCGGTTACTGATATGGTGACGATCGCCGGCGGATGGCAGGACCCCTACAACTTCTTCGGGGTTCAACCGCTCTCAAAGTTCTTCACCAACAACGTGATCGTAGCCAACAAGGGGATAGGGCTCAGTGGCATTCCCTGGTCCAGCTCGTACGAGGCATGGGGAGGGTATCTTAAAGTGAAACCCATCGATTGGGCTTACGCCCAAGCTGGACTGTACATGGCGATCCCCGGCGCGACGGCGACGGCGAACCATGGGTTGTATTTTGCGGGAGCATCGCCGGCCGGATCCAATGGATTGTTCTTTCTTGCCGAGGCGGGAGTCACCCCTGCGTGGGGAGAAGATAAGCTCGAGGGTAAATACGCAGCCGGGTTTTTGAACTTCGGTTTAGAAAATACCTCATTCTTCGGCGCAACGTATGACCAGCGCTGGGCTTTGTATTTTCAACTGGATCAAAGGCTATCCCGTGAAATGGGGGCCGATAGCACGAAACTCAATCCACAAGGCCTGAGTTGGATCAACTGGGTTACATACTCTCCGAGTTACAGCAGCAGCGTGCCGTTCTATTTTCACACGGGCCTAGTTTACGAGGGACTGATCCCCGGGCGCGATAGAGACCAGGTCGGCGCGGCATTTGCCCTTGGAAACTACAGCTACAACCGGATCGTTGCCCGCCGCGAGCGAGGACTTACCACTCAAGACACCTACGAAGCAGTAGTAGAGATCGACTATAAAATTGCGCTCAGTCGTTTCGTTTTTACAAAACCATTCTGGCAATACATCGTTCGCCCGAACGCAGACGGCATCGTTCCGAATGCAAATGTGTTTGGCGTCGAGTTCAACGTGAAGTTTTAAACGTGGCTTTGGATCTGCGAGCCTCGATCTTCACCGCATAGAATCTACGACCCGGGACCGAAAAATCTCCCGGAGCCGACGGGGCTCGAACCCGCAACCTCTGCCGTGACAGGGCAGCGCTCTAACCATTGAGCTACGGCTCCTTTTTTGGAGAGGTGAGAGAGTGTGAAATGCGCAGCCGGAATGCAATCACTTTTTGCGCTGTTTTGAACAAGCGCTAGAAGAAAATCACTCCGGCTTGGTTTCCGTAAGCACCGGTTCTGCGGTGGCTTCAGGCGATGTGCTGACAAATGAAAGTTTGTCGCCATCGCGGATCACCTTGACGGTGTCACCGGTTTTCACCGTTCCGCGGAGCAATTCCTCAGCGAGTGGATCCTCGAGGAATCTCTCCACGGCGCGGCGCATCGGACGGGCTCCGTAAGCGGGGTCGTATCCCTTTTCGATGAGGAGATCTTGAGCGGTTTGATCGAGTTCGATGTGAATCGATTTCGTGCGAATCCGCGCGACGACTTTATCCACTTCAAGCGCAACAATCCGCACCAAGTCCGGCTTCGTCAGCGTGTGGAAGACAATGATATCATCCAACCGGTTCAGAAACTCTGGTTTGAAGACACGCTTCGTCTCCTCCATGATCTTGCCGCGCATGGTGTCGTAGTTGTCGTCCAACTTCGCTGCGCCGAACCCAAGGCTCGTCTGCTTTTTGATCAGCTCCGCGCCCACATTCGATGTCATAATAATGATCGTATTGCGGAAATCGATTTTGCGGGACAGGCTGTCGGTGATCTTTCCTTCCTCCAAGATTTGCAATAGGAGGTGCATGACGTCGGGATGCGCCTTTTCGATTTCGTCGAACAAAACAACAGAGTAAGGGCGTCGGCGAACGGCTTCCGAAAGTTGGCCGCCTTCCTCGTATCCGACATAGCCCGGAGGCGATCCGATGAGTCGGGACGCTGTGAATTTTTCCATATACTCGCTCATGTCGAGTTGGATGATCGCGTCGGCATCGCCGAACATGAATTCCGCCAAGGTGCGCGCGAGGAATGTTTTACCCACTCCGGTAGGGCCGAGAAAGATGAACGATCCGATCGGGCGTCGCGGATCTTTAAGATCGGCCCGGGAACGGCGGAGCGCCTTGCTGATGGCAACCACCGCTTCGTCCTGCCCGATCACCTTGCCACGAAGATCTTCCTCCATCGCTAGCAACTTGGCCGTTTCTTTCTGCTCCATGCGGCTTAGCGGCACGCCGGTCCACTTCGACAGAACGTGCATGATATCGTCGTCGGTCACGAAGACTTCTTTTTCGTCTTTGGTTACACGCCAATCGGCAAGCACCTTGTCCAGCTTGTCTTTGGCCTGCTTCTCGGAATCGCGCAGCGCGGCAGCACGCTCAAAGTCTTGTGCTTTGATGGCAGCCTCTTTTTCGCCCTTGATCGATTCGATTTCAGCCTCGATGTCTTTGATGTTTGGCGGACGCGTCATTGCCGCGATCCGGGCGCGCGACCCGGCTTCATCCATGATGTCGATCGCTTTATCAGGGAGAAATCTTCCCGTGAGGTAGCGGTCAGAAAGCTTGGCTGCTGTTTCGAGCGCTTCGTCCGTGATCTTCGCCTTGTGATGCGCTTCGTATTTCGGGCGAATCCCTTTGAGAATCAAAATCGTCTGTTCGACGGTCGGTGGCTCCACTTTGACCTGCTGAAAGCGGCGTTCGAGGGCCGAGTCTTTTTCGATGTATTTGCGATACTCGTTCAGTGTGGTCGCGCCGATGCACTGGAGCTCACCCCGCGAAAGTGCGGGTTTGATGATGTTCGATGCGTCCATGGCACCTTCCGCCGATCCCGCACCCACGATGGTGTGAAGCTCGTCGATGAAGAGAATGACGTTTTTGCTTCGCCGGATTTCATCCATGACCGCTTTGATTCGCTCTTCGAATTGCCCGCGGTATTTGGTGCCCGCGACCATGAGGGCAAGGTCGAGAGTGATCACGCGCTTCTCTAGCAAAATCTCAGGCACGTTGCCGCTGACGATTTCCTGGGCAAGGCCTTCGGCTATGGCTGTCTTTCCAACACCTGCCTCACCGATGAGGACCGGGTTGTTTTTGGTTCGGCGGCAAAGGATCTGGATCACGCGCTCGATCTCCTCGGCGCGGCCGATGACCGGATCGAGCTCGGCCTTTTTGGCCATTTCGGTCAGGTCGCGACCGAAAGCGCGCAGCGCGGGCGTTTTTGAGTCCTTCTTATTTCCTGCTTCGGCCGGCACAGATGTCTCACCCGATTCTTCGTCAGCTGAAAAATTCGGGTCTAGCTCTTTGAGGATCTCGTTGCGTGTGCGTTCGATATCGACCTCGAGGTTCTTGAGGACGCGAGCTGCCACTCCCTCGCCCTCCCGGAGTAGGCCGAGCAGGATGTGCTCGGTGCCCACGTAGGAATGCTGAAGTGCCTTAGCTTCTTTGCTGGCAAGGGCCAAAACCTTCTTCACCCGGGGAGTGTACGGGATATTGCCGACCATTTTTGTCTCCGGGCCCGATCCAACTTGCTTCTCAACTTCCATGCGCACGGTCTCAAGGTCCAAGCCCATTTTTTGGAGCACGTTGACTGCGACACCCTGGCCGAGTTTGATCAGGCCCAAGAGCAGGTGCTCTGTTCCGACGTAGTTGTGATTGAACCGATCTGCCTCCTTGCGGGCGAGGGCTAGGACCTGTTGGGCTCTCGGAGTGAAGTTATTCATCATGTGGTTGCGTGGATGTGGCCGAAGGCATCTGAATTTGTTGAAGGTCGGGTTCTGGGATAGGTTTTAACTTCGCTCGAATTAACGAAGCGCGCAAGGCGTCCCGTGCATCGGCTGTCATTTTTTGCGTTCCGGCACCTTTTTGAAGGTGCGCGGGTTGGGTTTCAATAAAGAGCTCGTCGATGTCGATTCTCGCAGCATCAGGGAACAATCCAAGGTCCACGCCTAGTTTAATCGTTGATAGCAAGTTCAGTGCCTCTTTTGACGTCATTGCGTGTGCATGGCATAAAATCCCGTAGGCTCGACCGATCTGGTCGAGCACGGTTGAGGGGCGCCGCTCGACCAAGAGCTGCCGTGCGTTTTCTTCGTGCTCAATAATGTGTTCGATGACCTTAGTGAGGCGGCTAATGATCTGAATTTCACTTTCCCCGAGGGTCGTCTGGTTTGAAACCTGGAATAGATTCCCCATCGCTTCGGTGCCTTCGCCATGCAATCCGCGGACGGCGAGCCCGATTTTATTGATGGAGTTGATGATTTTGTTCATCTGGTCGCTCATGACCAATCCGGGAAGGTGGAGCATGGCAGACGCGCGCATTCCGGTGCCGACGTTGCTCGGGCACGCGGTCAGATACCCTAACTCGGTGTGAAACGCGTAGTCGAGTTTGGTTTCTAGTTCAGAATCGGCCTCGTCGAGCATGGCGTAGGCATTTTCCAGCTGGAGTCCGCAGCGGATCGCCTGCATCCGGAGGTGGTCCTCTTCGTTGATCATGAAGCTGAGCGTCTGCTCGACATTCATGACGACGGCGCTGCCGGCGCCTTTGGCCGCGTGCTCTCTGCTAATCAGGTGGCGTTCCACTAGAACCTGCCGCTCAAGCGCGGTGAGTTCGGTCAGGTTCTCGCTGTATGCACCCCGCATCACGCCGAGCGACTCTACGGACGGACGGATTTTCTCGAGCGCTTGCTGCCGTTCGGCGCGTTTTGCCCATCCGGGAAATGGAGTTTTGCTCAGGTTGCGTGCGAGTCGGACACGGCTGCTTACCACAATTTGTCGGTTTGGGCCGTCGCCGGAGAGCCATTCGCCTGAGTTCGCTATGATCCTAGAGAGTTTCATTCGGCAGCGGTGCTCTCGATTTCTCGGAGTGTGTCGCGAAGTTTGGCTGCGGCTTCGTATTCTTCACTTGCGACGGCTTGATCTAACTCTTGCTGCAATGTGGAAATGTGTTGTTTTCGTTTGATGCGTTCAGCGAGGTGCCGTGGCACTTTGCCCGCGTGGCTAGTGCCCTTGTGCATGTTGGAGATCATTTCGGAAAGGCCTTCCGAAAATGTCTCGTAGCACCCGCTGCAGCCGAGTCGGCCGGTTTTCTTGAAATCCGCTTGTGTGAATCCACACGTTTCGCATTTGAGCACGGACGATCCTTTTTCGATCTGTTGGGCAGCACCTAGGCCTAAAAGCAAGTCGGCGAGCGCGAACCCGGTCGGATCATTCACGCCTTTGGCTTTGGAGCAGGCGTCGCAAAGGTTCACCTTCTGCATTTTCCCATTCACGATTTGAGTAAGAAAAACAGTGGCATCACTTTCGCCGCAAGCATCGCAGTTCATCAACTAACCTATCGGAGTGCCTGTGCTGAGTGTCAACTGGTGGAATCGTTCCATGAACCGCCGGGTGATCGGCCCAGGTTTGCCGTCGCCAATGGGACGCTGGTCGAGTTTGATAGCTGGAATGATCTCAGCTGCTGTGCCAGTGAGGAAACATTCGTCTGCGGTAAAAATGTCATACCTCGTAAGATTCGGCTCGGAGATGGGAATCCCCGCCTCCGCTGCAAGCTCGAATACGACTCCCCGCGTGACGCCGGCCAGCGCACCTGACGAAATCGGAGGAGTTAGGATCACCCCGCTTTTTACGATAAAAATGTTATCCCCTGTGCACTCGGACACATAACCCTGCTCGTTGAGCATGAGGCCCTCGCCAGCACCTGCGGCCGTGGCTTCTATCTTTGCCATTACGTTGTTCAGGTAGTTCAACGATTTCACCATCGGACTCAGCGCGCCATGCGGGATGCGCCGGGTCGCACACGTGACGACCATCAGGCCATGTTCATACATTTCTTTCGGATAGAGCTTGATGCCCGCCGCAATAATGATGGTGGTTGGTTTCGGGCAATGTTCTGGACTGAGTCCCAGCGTGCCCTCGCCACGAGTGATGACCAATCGGATGTATCCGTCGGTTAGGCCATTCTGGCGGATGGTTTCCAGCACCGCCTCAGTAAGGTCCGCTTTTGAAATATCGGGCGTCAGCAAGATGGCCTTTGCGGAATCGTAGAGCCGATCCATGTGTTCTTTCAGCCGGAACACCCGGCCGTTGTAAAAGCGAATGCCTTCAAAAATTCCGTCCCCATACAAAAGTCCATGGTCGAACACCGATACTTTCGCCTCATCTTTTTCGAAAAACTTTCCGTCTATGTAAATCTTCATGATACAAAATTCTGCCAGCGACCCTGCGCGCTTGGCGGTTCACCGAATATGCAATGTCTAAGGTCTGCTGACAAGTGCGGTCGTCGCTCCGCGCACAAGATCTTTAAGATTGCGAAGGGAGCGTCCCAATGCGTGCCCTCCACTAGCGGTATTCGACGATCCTGTAGAAAACCCGCGGCCGATTGCTCAGCGGATCTGAGAACTCGAGATTGGCACCCGTTCCATCTAGCGGGTCGCCGATGGTCGTCCAGACGCCACTGGTGAGGTCGGTCGATCGCTGTACATCATAGACGAGATTTGCGCGGCTCTGAAAACCTAGTCGGATAGTCGTTCCAACGGCTGAGATCGTGAGTGGAGGCGGATGCAGTGCCTCAAATGTTAGGACCATCGGAGCGCTCGGAAGCCGGACGCCTGCATCGTCGACCACTCTCAAAGTGACCTGGTAGGTGCCTGGCTTATCGAAGCAAAATGCACGTCCGTGGATGTGACCGTAGCCCGTGCCGTCTTCGTAAACCTCAAACCCCGGTCGGTCGCTCACGCTAGCAGCCCAGAACGTATCACGGCTCCATGTCGGCGCCGTCGCTCCGACTTCCCAAAATGAGAATCTGCAGCCTGCCGGACCCTGAACAGACAGAACTTCCACGCGGGGCAGGGAACCCTCTGCGAATGCGATGCCGTTAACTTCCGTGGTAAACGTTAGCTCGTTTGCGTAAAATCCGCCGGGAAACTGCGGAAGGTACGAGCTGAATGGCTCACCGCGCGGAACGAGGAGTGCGGTCTGAGTGGCCGGGCCATCAAGGAAAAGCTGATTCGGATTGCTCGGATTTATGCCAACTTCGATATGATCGTGCGCATTGGCATGGCAGAGAGTTAATGCGATAAGCAAAGCGCAGAGGAGAGACTTTTTCATGGTTCGAGGAATGGATTGTTCGCTTTCCCAAGGCGGTTTTGAATGACGGACCACGCTAGGTTTTCAGCGTGACCGTCGAGGAATAGATAGTTTGCCGTATCGGCGTGGCATTCGACGTTAACCGCCGATTTGAACTGATTGGCCGTGACACGTCCACGAGGAGAGCCCCGGAAATGGAAGTGTTCGCTTGTTTGGTTGGTTGCAAGCTCCGCCACCGCCAGCGTGGCAGATGGCGTTCTGGCTGCGGCCAGCGAGACACCCGCTCCGGTCGAATCGGTAAGAAAGTCATTCCATCCGTAGGTGATCGCGGCTCGGTGGTTTGGCGTGCTCGGGCAGCGGCCTAGAAACTCCGGGCCCAGATACTCCGAGAGGGTGTTCGTCCATGAAAGCGATGATCCATCTGCTGCACGGTGATGACTGCTGGACGGAACCCGCCCGTTGTTCTCGCCGGCGTAAAGATGCATCGCGGCACCAATCTGTCGGAGGTTGCTCAGACATTTGGTGCGATTGGCGCGCTCGGTCAATCCACCCGCTGCTGAGACAGCAAGCGTGGTCAGAATTCCGATCACAGCAATAACGACGAGGAGTTCTATCATCGTGAAACCCCGAAATCGCGGGAACTTGATGGGAAGCGTCATCGCGTGGAATCGTTGAGGTTGTCCGCCCGGTGCAGAATCACCGGGCGGCAAACTCAGCGCATCATCGGATAGCTCGCCGTTTCAGCACTTTGAATCCTAGCAGTGCGAGCACTCCGACGCCGAACATGGCAATGGTGCCAGGCTCTGGAATGGCCTGAACAGAGACCTCGATGCCGTAGGTTGGAAACGTGGGCCCGAGTTCGATCGTTTGAGCGTCGTAGTTGTTGCCACCGACAAAAAGCGAGTAATCACCCGCAGCGAGGTCAGTGAACGTCGCGCTCACCAATCCGTCGCTGTTGTCGTCACTTGCATGTCCCAGGTAAACGAAGCTGCGCAGGCTGTCGGTGTCAGCAATCACGGTCTCTGACACGCTATTGCCGACGGACCAGTTCCCGAGTGCGTTCAGCGAGCCTTCCTTGCCTGAGCCGCCCAAGCCGGTGCCCGCCGAGGTGCCAAACGTGTCGGTAAGCCACTTCTGCGACAACGCAGATGAGTCATGTGCCAGTGGCGAACTCGTGTGCGACAATCCCGAAAACACCGAAAACGCGGGTAAGAAAATGCCGGGAGTCCCCGTTCCCAAGGCGGTCCGGGAGGCGCTAATCGTTACGGTGGCGGTTGCGTCGAGCGTGAATCGAAACACGCGTGTCCGGTGCGTATCACCCCAGTCGGCGTCCGTCGCATCCGCCCAGCCGAAGCTGCTACTGACGGTTTGCCCGGTGATCGTGCTGGGAACCGGGGAGCCGATGACCAGCGGGTTCAGAGCGATTGTATTGAAGTTACGGTTCGTGTAGCTGATGTGTGCGAATGCGCTTGGGAGGCCGGTGGATAGTCCGAGGAGCAAGACGCAGAGATGTGAGAATTTCATAAGGAGAAAAGTTTGGGTTTGGCCGGTAACGGCCGGATAGGTTTAGCTCCTGCCCGGATGTGTGCGGGTTCTAGCTGCAACACGCGGGCGGTTCTGCCGGGAGCGACGGCAATTCGGAGATGCGAGAATCCTTCGGACGGAAGGTGTCTCAAATGCAGACGACAACGTCTGCGGGCTTTAGATCAAGCGATCCAAATCGGCACCGGCGTCGGTGGCTTTTGCGAAAAACCGAGCGCATGCTCCGCACCACAGCGCGGGTAGTCATGATCGGAGGACTTTGCTCTGGGGAGTTTAGAAAGTGCCACCAGCGAGAATGGATCGATCTTTTTGTCGAGCTTAGGCCCTGCCGGAGTGGACTTCTCCTGCGAGGTTTTCTCGGCGATCACTTTGCACATTTTGCATGGTTGCTCGCCGGAGAACGTGCTCGCGATGGCCTCCATGAGAGGAGCTGACGCCGAACGCTCAACGATCATCGTCGTCCATGCCACGGACCTCAAGATCCCCCAGTGCCCTCCCAGCACGGATAGCATAGCGAAGACCATAATAGCCCGTCCAAGCACGTTCATCACACTTCGACTTTAATCCGCATGGGTACTCGCTGTCAAACGCGAACACCCCCTCGCCTAGCGCTTGGCCCTGCGCTATCGAATCGCTCGAACACAGGTGGCCGCCGACCATTTGCCCAAAAAAACGACACGCTGGACATGGATCCCGATGGATTGGAACGCCGCTTCGACCTCAGGGAATTGTGCGCGAAGGATCCCTGATAAAATCATGGTTCCGCTCGGTTCCAAGGCCGCAGCCAGTTTCGGGGCGGATTGGATCAGCAAATCGCTGAACAAATTCGCCAGCACCACGTGGTAACGCCGATCCGGTGTCCAATCGTAAATATCGATCTTCCGCACCGACATTTTGCATCCCGGATTGCGCTTCACATTTTCTTTTGCTGTGCGCACGGCGAGCGGATCGAAATCAAATGCATCCACACGGCGAGCCCCGAGCGCTGAGGCGGCGATACCTAGAATCCCGGTGCCGCATCCGGCGTCGAGAGCGTCCCAACGAGGCGGCAGGCTAGCTTTCCGATCACAGAGCATGCGCAGGCACGTCATCGTGGTGGCATGGTCGCCGGTGCCGAATGCCATGCCCGCTGGGATGAGTAGATCTCGTGTCGCAAGGTTTTTTGGCGGTGTGCGCTGACTGAATGCCTCTACATCCGAAAAAACGCGGAGCTGTCCACGCACCGCAGCCGGCTTTTTCTGAACCGGCTGACTGGAGACCCAGTCATGGGCAAGCGCCGCTTTACCACCAAATTCGGCAACCAGAGTTTTGGCTGTTTTTTCGTCGGTGTAGGCCTCGACTTTTAGCGTGCGCCCGTTTGGCCACTCCATGAATACGACTTGCCCCTCGCCGAGAAAACGCAGGCGCTCAGCCCAAGAGTCCTCCCACTTCACCGACGAAATTCTGCTCCAGCACCACATGTGTTTTCCTTGCAAATGCCACGAGGCGCAGGAACATAGCGAGCGTGAATTTGCCAAGACTGATTGTTGCCGCCAGCGACTCCAACGCTGACATCCTCTACGCGACAGGATTTCGTGTGCCGGATCCATTTTTGTTTCTGGAACTCAAAGGCGAGACGTTTGCGATGTTAAGCGACTTGGAGGTGGATCGCGGTCGTCGCGAGGCCAGAGTGGATCACGTGGTCGCGTATTCCGAGATGGAAAAACTCGTGCGCGGCAAATCCAAAAAACTCCCGCCTTATGCGAGCGTCGCGGCTGGATTCCTGCGCGGCTTGGGCGTGCGTGCTGCCCAAGTTCCTGCTGACTTTCCGTTCGGTTTGGCATCCGAAATCACGAAACTCGGAGTTCAGCTCCGTCCGGTGGTCGGACACTTCTGGCCACAGCGTGAGATCAAATCAAAGACGGAGCTCGCATGCATGAAGGCGGCTACACTCATGACCGAGACGGCGATGCGGCGCGCATTCGATGTGCTTCGAGCAAGTAAAATCAGAAAGTCTGGTGAGCTTGTCTGGTCCGGGAGTGTGCTGACATCGGGCAGACTACGCACCGAGATCGAGTCAGTCGTGCTCCACCTCGGCGGGATTGCAAAAAACGACTCGATCGTGGCCTGTGGCGACCAAGCCTGCGATCCGCACGAGCGCGGACACGGCCCGATCCTCGCAAATTCGCTTATTATCTTGGACATTTTCCCCCGCGATGCCGGCACCGGATATTACGGGGATCTGACCCGCACCGTAGTCCGCGGGCGCGCGACCGATGCCCAGCGACACCTTTGGGAAACGTGCCTGCGTGGACAAAAGATGGCGCTAGCGGGATTGAAGCCGGGGGCAAATGGCGACACGCTACAACAAAGCGTGCGCACATTTTTCACCAAGCAAGGGTACCCAACTGAGCAGCGCGATGGACGCTGGGTGGGGTTTTTTCACGGACTAGGCCATGGGCTAGGGCTCGAAATTCACGAGGAGCCGCGCCTCGGTCGCACCGTGCTTGCACCCGGTCAAGTCTTCACCGTTGAGCCGGGGATCTACGTTCCTGGCGTTGGTGGAGTGCGCCATGAGGATGTCGCAGCCGTCACTCCAACGGGGCGTAAACTCCTCACAAGCATCGAAAAACCGCTCGAAATTTGATCGTTTTGCTCAATTCACTTGATTTCCGACTGGTCTAACAAGCGTGCATCATGCGTAACTAGTGCCAAGGACACACATGGATCGATTCTTCTACTACACACTAGGCGTGATGGCTGCGGCGCTTATCGTCGCGTTTGGCATTGTGTTCTATTCGCAGAATCCGAACGTCCTGCGAAACCCCGAGGAGATCGTGGTCAATGTGAATACTGAGCAGCCGTCGGTGACTCCAGCTCCGGTCACGATTAATGAGACAGACCCTCAAATGGCATCGTCGATCCCAATCCCGATTGCCACACCAACGCCCACGCCGACCCCGCTGCCTTGGACCCCACCGGACGCCGGTGAAGTCGTCGCAATAATCTATCCCGGATTTACTGTAGTTTACTCGGTCACGCTCGGGAATCCGGTCGCGGTGCAATACGCGATGGTCAATAACGCAAAACCCAAGCGATATCCAGAACCCCTGCGCGTCAAAACGCCCGACCCCAAATTGATCACTGAAGCCGGATTTATGGCGGGCCCGATGGCCCTGCCTTCCTCGATTTCACTCTACTTCGGAAAAGAAGCAGGCCGAAACGCGTCGCTCATGACCAATACCGCAGCATTTTTTCCGGGAGCACTGGCCGGACCGTGGAAGCAGTTTGGAGACTTGGAGAAAACGTGGGCAGGCTCCTTCGGATGGATCGAGGTCGTCGCAGGCACCATTTTTTCGAACCCGCCGCGCCAAACCGCGCAGGGGCTCGTGGTGCCATCGGCATTCTACCGCGTTTACCGGCGCTCATACGGGGACACGCTCGCATTCCTGATCCCTCAAGCCGCGACCTCACCGGATCTGACCAACTACTTGACCAGCATTGCCGCGATTGAGGCGTCCACTGGAATGACGATGTTTTCGGATACAATCATGCCGGAAGTGCGGAACGCCGTTGCCTCGGAGCTCTGGTAGCTAGCGATCGGTCCCCGGGCGACATCGACATTTCGGCCTTGCAAGGCACGCATCTCAGTCGCGGAAAACAATCGCCCGTGGCCCGTGGATCAAGACGCGGTCTTCCACATGAAACCTGAGCCCCCGCGCGAGCGCGAGTCGCTCGCAGTCGCGTCCATGCCGTTTGAGTGCCGCAATGTCATGAAAGTGCTCCACCCGTACGACTTCTTGCTCGATGATCGGTCCGGCATCTAACTCGTCGGTGGCATAGTGGCAGGTCGCCCCGATGAGTTTGACTCCCCGTTCGTATGCCCGTCGGTAGGGATCTGCGCCAGCAAATGCGGGCAGAAATGAATGATGGATGTTGATGATTTGCGACGGGTAATTACTGCAAAACCAAGCCGGCAGGATTTGCATGAACCTCGCTAGAACGAGCAACTGTGCCCCCACCTCTCGGCAGGCGCTGTCGATTCGCTTAAATGCTGCATCGTTTTCGGTCGGGCTAATCGGGATGTGACAAAACGGGATGCCTGCATTTTCGACCGTCGGCGCGAGATCCGCATGATTGCCGATCACGAGTGGAATTCGGATGTTCAATTCGCCGCTCTTCGCGCGCCACAGGATTTCGGCCAAGGCATGGTCCTCGCGGGTGACCAGAATTACCGTTCGGATCGGCTCCGATGCGAGTCGTATGCTCCATTCGGCATCAATCTCGTCCGCTAGAGAACGAAACCCATCGACATAATGTGCGACCGCGTCAACGCGCGGGGAAACGTGGAAGGCGAGCCGCGCAAAAAACCACTCGCTCAACGGGTCTGTAAACTGATGCGCCTCAAGCAAATTTCCCCCCATGCGCGCTACAAACCCTGTCACCCGCGACAAAAGCCCTACAGCGTCAGGACAACCTACTTTCAAAATCAGGGCCGAATCGCTCATCGCATCAGAAAAATTTCTTCGCCAGTAATGGCACAATCGACGACATTACTGATAGAAATTTTATGTCGCCGATGCCTATTCCGCTCGAACTCCTCCGCTGTCCGGTTTCAGAGCAGGGGCTTCACCTCGGGAGTTCTCAGCTGCTGGCCGACTTGCTCACCAAACAGTCGAGCGCTCTTCTATTGGACGTATCAGGTCAGCAGGTGACCGGAAAACTTGAGCAGCTGCTGGTCCGCGAGGATGCCACAATCGGGTATCCGGTTGTGAATGGGATACCCATTCTTTTGCCTGGCAGCGGGATTCCTGTTTGAATCCTGTGGCTAAGATGGGTAATACTGGGAGGCTCTCATGACACCGACGATGACCGATCTCGAACGTATCCGCCATTCCTGCGCTCACGTGATGGCGACTGCTATTGCCCGCATCTGGCCAGACGCCCAATTTGCCGCCGGACCGCCCGTGGAAGGTGGATTTTATTACGATGTAGAGCTTTCGCACCGGATCACGCCCGAGGATTTCGAGCGCATCGAGGCCGAGATGAAGAAGGAAACCAAGGCAAACTGCGTCTTCGAGCGCGTGGAGGTAAGCCGCGAAGCCGCCCTCGCACTCGCACACAGCGGCGCATTGGCATCGCTCGGAGAGCGTGGTGTGCCGTCGAAGTTTAAACTCGATATCGTCGAAAATATCCCCGAGGGCGAAGCCATCACGCTCTATCGCAACGGGGACTTTACGGACCTTTGCGCGGGGCCGCACGTGATGCGCACCAGCAATATCGGTGCATTCAAACTCACCCACGTCGCGAGCGCGTATTACAAAGGGGATGAAAAAAATCCGCAGCTCCAGCGGATTTACGGCACTGCATTTAAAAACAAAACGGCGCTGGACGAGCATTTTGCCATGCTTGAAGAGGCGAAAAAGCGCGACCACCGCAAGCTCGGCCAAGAAATGGGCCTCTTCGCGATGGACCCCGAATACGTCGGACCGGGCCTCCCGCTGTGGCTCCCTAAGGGCACTGCGATTGTCGAGGAACTCGAGAGGCTGGCCAAAGAAACCGAATTTGCCGCAGGCTACCAGCGCGTCCGCACCCCGCACCTTGCGCGCGAGAAGATGTATGTGACGAGCGGCCACCTGCCATACTACGCCGAGTCGATGTTTCCTCCGATGGAGTTGAGCGAGGATGCTGGAACCGCCGATGCTGAGAAAAATCCTGAGGGATCGACCTCCGATCGATACTATCTCAAGGCCATGAACTGCCCGCATCACCACCGCATTTTCGCGGCGGAGCCGCATAGTTACCGCGATCTCCCGTTGAGGCTTGCGGAATACGGCACCTGCTACCGCTACGAACAGTCGGGCGAGTTGTTCGGGCTGATGCGCGTGCGGTCGTTAAACATGAACGACGCCCACATCTATTGCACTGAGGAGCAGTTTGCCGACGAATTTCGTGCAGTGAACGACATGTATCTGAAGTATTTCGGGATCTTCGGCCTTGAGAAATACCAAATGCGCTTCTCGACGCACGACCCCGAGAAGCTCGGACAGAAGTTCGTGGACGAGCCCGAACTCTGGAAAAAAACCGAGGACATGGTCCGACGCGTTCTCGTCGAATCCGGCATCAATTTCGTCGAAGTCCCGAATGAGGCCGCGTTCTATGGACCAAAAATCGACGTGCAGGTTTGGAATGTGATCGGGCGTGAGTTCACCATCGCCACGAATCAGGTCGACTTTGCAGTTCCAGCCAAGTTCGGCCTGACATACCGCACCCGCGAGAATTCCGACGCTACGCCGCTCTGCATTCATCGCGCCCCACTTGGCACGCATGAGCGATTTATCGCATTCCTCATCGAGCACTACGCGGGGAATTTTCCGCTTTGGCTCGCACCGGACCAGGTGCGCATCCTTACGATTGGCGACGAAGATGACCTCGTCGCTTACGCAAAAGATATTTCCAATGAGCTTCGCGGTCACGGAGTTCGCTGTTCGATGGATATCTCGACCGACAAGATCAACGGCAAGGTCCTGCGCGCGGAAGAAGCCAAAGTGCACACGATGCTGGTGATCGGTCGCCGAGACATGGACGCCGGTGCCGTGAGTCTCCGGGTTCATGGCAAGGGCAACCTTGGCGTCAAACCCCGCGCGGATGTCGTCGCAGACTTGCTGGAGGCCGTGCGATCCCGCCGGCTTGCGTAACGTGCTCGCCGTGCGAGTATTTGGAATGCAAAAAACGATGGTTGAAACCTTCGCTCCGATCCCCCATGCTCCACTTCCCGAATTTTTATGTTAACCGAACCACTAGCCGCGCTCCCTGACACATTGTCCGACGAGGAGCCCAATGTCTCTATCGAAAACCTCCGCGTTAGCGGGGTAACCCGCCTGATCACACCCGCTCAGATTAAGGAGCAGCTCCCGGCATCGGGCGCGATCAAAGACACCGTGATCCGTGGACGTGAGGCGGCACGCAGCATTTTGCGAGGAGAGGACGATCGCCTGCTCGTCGTGGTAGGGCCCTGTTCGATTCACGACCCGGTCGCCGCGGTCGATTACGCCAAACGACTCGCCGAATTGCGTCACGAACTTTCAGACCGGCTAGAGATCCTCATGCGTGTCTATTTTGAAAAACCCCGCACGACCGTCGGTTGGAAGGGTCTCATCAACGATCCGCACCTTGACGACTCCTGTGACCTCGCGCACGGGGTGGCTTTGGCCCGGCAGGTTCTGCTTGACATCCTCGCTCACGACCTCCCGGCGGCGACCGAATTTCTCGACCCGGTAATCCCGCAATACACTGCGGACTTGATCAGTTGGTCTGCCATCGGCGCTCGCACCACGGAATCACAAACCCACCGCGAACTCGCAAGCGGACTCTCTATGCCGGTCGGGTTCAAAAATGGTACGGATGGAAGCGTTCAAACAGCAATCGACGCGATGGGCTCCAGCCGCGCGCCGCATAGTTTCCTCGGGATCGATCAAGACGGAGCCACAAGCATCGTAAAAACACTGGGCAACCCGCACTGCCATCTTGTCCTGCGTGGTGGACGCACGGGAGCCAACTACTCCCGCGAACATGTCGCCTCCGCTTCAGAAAAACTTCAAAAAGCGGGCCTTCCGAACGCGGTCATGGTGGATTGCAGCCACGCCAATTCCGGTAAGGACCCCGCCCGTCAGCCCATTGTATGGAGGGACATCCTCGATCAGCGCCGCAACGGCTGCAAAGAACTGGTTGGAGCCATGATCGAGAGCAATATCCACTTTGGGGCACAGTCGACATCCGGCGGCGTCCAAGCGCTGAAATACGGCGTATCCATCACCGACGGCTGTCTCGACTGGGAGACGACGGCTGCATTGCTTCGCGAGATCTAATGGCCTCAGGCGCATCGGAGCCGTCGCGCGTCGCGGACATCCGGTTTGCGGCGATTGATTTCGAGAGCGCGGGCGCCGAACGTGGTGCCACTGACGTTCCAGTGCAGATCGGAGTGGCGGTGACGGGTGATGATGGAAAAATCGACATCAATCGGAGTTTTGTATCATTTCTATCCAGTGACAGGCCCGTGTTGTGGTCTGCCCGCAAAGTGCATGGCATCTCCGATGAAGATATCGCTGGCGCACCCACGCTCTATGACGTTTGGCCGGAGGTCCGCGCGCGGCTTCGCGGAAGTTACATCGTGGCTCACGGCGCTGGCACGGAAAGGCGGTTTCTTAAGGCTTTTCCTGGGCATGGATTTGGACCGTGGATTGATACCCTTCAGCTTTACAGGCAGCTAATCCCGGATTCCGCGTCGCATTCGTTGAGTTACCTGTGCCGTGAAGCGGGGCTCGAGGATTACTGCCTGCGCCTGTTGCCCGGCTTTCGCTGGCACGATGCTTTGTCGGACGCCATTGCCAGTCTGGCATTGCTTCAACATTGGATTCGATCTGCCGGAATCTCCGATGCCCCTCCCGAAAAGCTGTTTGCTTTTAAAGGGAATTCGGGCAGATGAAAATTTTAACTCTGGCGTTGACATCTACCACGACCACGCGCATTCTGCTCGGTCACCAATTACCTCAATTTTAAGTCATGAAACGCACCTATCAACCGTCCAAGCGGACCCGCAAACAGCAGTTCGGCTTCCGAGCTCGAATGAAAACAAAAAGCGGCCGTGAGATTTTGAATCGTCGCCGCCAGCGCGGACGCAAGCGCCTTCTTCCGAAGGGTGTCGAAATCCACTTTGCTCGTCACACCGCTGCCTGATTCTATTTCCGGTCGGTTCCCAAAGCGCGCCCGCCTGAGGCTCTCCATGGAGTTCTCGGAGGTTCGCGCGAAAGGTGAGACTCTCCAGGGCCGTTATCTTCGGATAACGGTCCTTCCTTTTGCTGATGGTCAAGGGTCGCGCCTTGGGGTGGTCACTTCGAGACGAGTGGGTGGTGCTGTGCAACGAAACCGGATGCGCCGCCGGATCCGCGAGTTGTTTCGAGTTGGGCGTACCGAGTTTCGCCGGAATGTTTGGATGGTGGTGATTGCAAAGAACGGATCGGCTGAAGCGGGATTTTCCGAGTTGCGCGAGGAATGGTTGCGTCTATTGCGAAGGCTTTCTATGGTATCGCGCTCCGAATGAAATTCCTGCTCCTCGTTCCAATCTACTTTTATCGCTGGATATTGCGTCCAGCGTTGAGGTTTGTCGTCGGGCCAGTCGATTGGTGTCGTTACCAGCCGTCCTGCTCGGTGTATTGCGCGGAGGCAATCTCCAAGCACGGTGCATGGACAGGAAGCCTACTCGGAGCCAAACGTTTGTGCCGGTGTCATCCCTGGGGCGGATGGGGCTATGACCCCGTCCCGAAAAAAAACCTGGTTTGTAAACCATCCGCCCGAATCGCCTAGAATTTTTACTTTAGCTATATGGATCGCAAGACTTGGATTTTTGTAGGACTCTCAATTTTAGGGATCATTCTCTGGCAGTGGTATTACACGGTTACCTACGGCCCGTACCTCGAACAACAGCGGCGACAAGCTGAGCAGGCGGCAGCGGTAGCTGCGGCTGCAACGCCCGCTCAGCCAAATGCCGGGACGTCTTCGGGTACCGAGGCAGTCGCCGAGGCAACGCCTAGCCCGCGTCCGACACCGCGGGCCACGATTCAAGCCCGGAGCGAATCGATCAGCGCCGCAGATCAAGCGGATTACCTCTTCAACAATGATACTGGCGGCATCGAGACGGCGATCTTGCAGATGCATCTCGGTGAAAACAAAGAGGCCGTTGGGCTCAACCGGGATCGTCAAATGCCAATCGGTGCGCTGGCGTATGAACCTGGTCAGGCCCTCGGTGGCTTCGACATGCAAACCGATAAACAATCGGGCCGTGTGATTTTTTCCAAAACTGAGGAGGATGGATTAAAGATCGAGAAGGTGTTCTCCGTTTCGGGGGCAGATGCACCTGGATTTCCGTATGTGGTGCAGCTTTCCGTCACGTTTACGAATACCAGCACCGCTGCCTTAGGACGCCCGGGGTGGTACGTCAGCGCGGGAGGCTCGGCACCGATCCACGTCACAGATATGCCGATTTACACCAAGTTCGAGTGGTATCGGGATGGCAAGATGCAGGGGATTGACGTGAATTGGTTCGATGCTTGGAAGATTCCTTTGGTTGGTATCGAGACGCGCGCCGCAAGGCCAGTCTACGAGGAGTCTGCTGAGAATATCTCATGGGTTGCCGTAACCAGCCAATACTTCAGCACCATTCTTTCCGCACAGGGCGAGACCGGAGGTTCTCGTGCGTGGGCGACTCGATTCAATGCGCCAATCGCAGAGGGACATCGAACGTATGGAATGCAGGGGGCCCTTGGCTTCCCGGGGTTCGAGCTGGATGCTGGTAAGGCACTGACTCAGGAGTTTCGCATTTACGCCGGTCCGAAGGACCTGAAAACCCTCCGACAACTGGGCAGCGGTGAAGAGGCCGTGATGAATTTCGGGATGTTTGGCTTTGTCAGCAAGTTCCTCTTGTGGGCGATGAATTTGCTCCAGGGGTGGTTCCACAGTTACGCGGCCGCCATCATCGTTCTTACCCTCCTCATCAAGAGTGCTCTCTGGCCATTGCAAAACAAGGCAACCAACTCGATGCGGAAAATGGCCGCTCTCTCGCCGAAGATGACCGAACTTCGCGAAAAATATAAGGATGACCCCACCAAAATGAACGAGGAGTTGATGAAGCTCTATCGCGATTATGGGGTAAATCCGTTTGGCGGATGTCTGCCGATGTTGATTCAAATCCCGATTTTCTTCGGATTCTATGCGATGCTTGGCTCTGCCATCGAACTGCGGAACAGCTCGTTTCTCTGGGTGGTTGACCTCTCTCAACCGGACACCATCTTCCGGGTGGCAGGGTTTCCGATCAATGTGCTCCCGATTGTCATGGCAGGCACCATGATCTGGCAGATGGCGATCACGCCAAAAACCGGTGATGCCACTCAGCAGCGAATCCTGATGCTAATGCCAGTGATTTTCCTGGTTTTTGCCTACAACTACGCTTCGGCATTGTCTCTGTATTGGACAACGCAAAACTTGTTTTCTATAGTCCAATTGTACCTGACGCGGAATAAGCCGCTGCCGGAACTGGAGAAACGGGTCACTCCGCCGAAAAAATCTGCGGGAGGTCCCTCCACGACACCGAAAAAACGCAAAAAACGCCCAACCTGATGAACCCAACCCCTCTTGAAACTCTAGACACGCTGCTCGGATACTTGGGCTTTGCATTCCGTGTCGAAGAGCAAAAAGGGGATGGCTCCGTCATTTTGCAGATTTACACGAGTGATGCCGAAATCTTAATCGGCCATCATGGAGCGACATTGGACGACCTTCAGTATCTCGTCAATCGCCTCATCCAGAGCAAAGATCCCCAAGCGCCGAGAGTGGTCGTGGATGTGGAACATCATCGGGCCATGCGCGACGATGCATTTCTCGCGAGCATTCGGCACCTCGCAGATGCGGTGCGCAACAGCGGGCGTTCAATTCAAACCGATCCCTTAAACTCGTATGACCGTCGGTTAGTCCACAATGCCTTCAAAGAGGACCCACAGGTAACCACATGGAGCCCGGCGGACGATGCCAGAGTCAAACGGATCACGCTGAAACCAAGACCGTAGTTGAAGTCTGAAACCTTCTCTGATCGCGATTTCCGAAAACACAGGGCCGAGCGATCATCAAAGGACTTGATCCAGCCAGCAGGCTCGATACATTAGAGAGTAACCCAATGAAAAACACACTTCTCGCCGCAGTCTCCATCTTGCTGATCACTGTAGTCTCAGGTTGTGCGACCACAAAAAAAACGTCAAGTTGCTGCTGCGTCAAATCGTGCGGCTCGTGCGCTTGCGTTTGTTGCAAGACGAACTGCTAACTACTCCTCTGACGCGAATTCGCGTTCGATTCCAGCGGGTCAATCGACCGCTGTCTCAATGGTTGTGTCTTCGGCAGATACAGCCACCGATTGCTTGCCGCCGAATTTCGGATAGACGAACCTTGCGGCGACCGATTGATGCCTGGCGTAGCCGATCACTCGCGTCAGCCCTGAGTCCTTCAGAAAATCCAATGAGGCGAAGAGAAGCGCAGACCCGATTCCGCGGCTGCGGTATTCGTTGAGAATGCACGGGCCCGTCAGAAGGTGTATCGGAGCGTGCTCAGACGGGTTGACGGCGCTTGCTCCAATGATCCGATTGCCGTGCTGCACCACAACACAGGCGCACGCACCGCCGCTGAATGCGGTGTCGCAGGCCTCCTCGATCGTTGGCATCGGGGAGTTCTGTTTATTGGGTATCGCGGGTTCCTGCGAGAAAACGCTGCGAAACACTTTCTCGACGGTTTCACGGTCCGCTGAGGTCGCTCGCCGAAAGACAAATGGCGGCAATTTGGGGCGGTCTACAACCTGCACCATGCCAGTATCCCATTCGAACGCTGCCCAGTTTGACTCTTTCATTTATAAGCAATACGAAACACACACCTCGCGGGCGACTCCCACTAGGTGCGAGACGTCCAGTGACCACTCAGGAAGCGTCGTCTTGATCGTTGCGGCAAACCCACCAAACGCAGCCTAGCAGTGTGCAGGCCATGACCATAAATGCTGAAAGCGTGAACATGTGCCGGAGGAAATCACAAGGAATCGGCATCGACGTCAATACAAAATCGGGAGTTATATCAAATCTGAGTGGAATTAAAGGTGGGTAACGAGAGATGGCGGTGGAAAAGATCGAAATCCGCTCACTGAGCAATTGTGTCGACTCGGCTCGCCGACGTGCCACGCGAGGAGACGCGAGGCCGAAAAGTGTGTGGGCCAGCAATTTCGAAAAGAACACCCAGAGAGTAATGTGGAATATGTCGCATAATTCTGTCGATCACGTTTGGTCGCATAGAGTTCGAAGCGCGGATTGGCCGAGAGTGTCCTTTGGAATTAATGCCGCGACCTCCTCCTCTTCCGATTACACCCGGCTAGGGCTGCAACAAATGATGCTTGCCAACAGCTCGGCATCCGTCCAACGTCCAAGGCGGGATAGGTGGACCAGTGTCCGCCTTGCTTACCGCCGTGGATTCCCTGCGGGGTCAGCCCCCTGGATTGGTCTTCCGATGAGAGATGGCTCAGGGCACTTAAACCATCATCGACTCCCGCATTACGGGGAAACCATAGCCCTACGATTGGCATTAGCCACCGGGCAACAGACCACATGACATCAGATACAACATTTGCCGAGCTAAAGCTCGCCGAGCCCATTCAACGGGCATTGATCGAAAAAAACTACACCTCTCCGTCGCCGATCCAGGCAAGGGCGATTCCGCATTTATTGGACGGGCGTGACCTGATTGGCTGCGCTCAAACAGGAACTGGAAAAACGGCTGCTTTTGCGCTGCCGATTCTTCATTTGCTGAGCAGTCGGCCCAAACCCACGAGCCCCCGACGCCCGAGAGCGTTGATACTGACTCCGACGCGGGAGTTGGCTTCCCAGATTGCCCAGAATTTTGAGGCCTACGGAAAGTATCTCAACTTGACCCACTTTGTTTTGTTCGGTGGCGTTGGGCAAAACCCGCAGGTCCAAAAGCTCACGCGTGGCGTCGATATCCTTGTCGCGACACCGGGGCGGCTACTCGACTTGCACTCGCAGAGGCATATCCACTTCGATCAGGTCGAGATTTTCGTGCTCGATGAGGCCGACCGCATGCTCGATATGGGATTTGTTCATGACGTGAAAAAGGTGATGGCTCTCCTCCCGGCCGAGCGTCAGTCGCTGCTCTTTTCGGCAACGATGCCGCCCGCCATTCAGCAACTCGCGGATCGATTGCTCCACGACCCGGTTCAAGTGGAAGTGAATCCCGTGGCTTCGACTGCGGAGCGGATCCAACAACACCTGTGTTATGTGGAACGGGGCGATAAGCGTATGCTGCTTGTTCACTTTTTGGAAAAATATCCAGACGGGCTGGTCTTGGTATTCGTGAAAATGAAACACGGTGCAAACCGCCTTGTCGAACAGCTCGAGAAGACTGGCGTGCGGGCTGAAGCGATCCACGGGAACAAGTCCCAGACTGCGCGCGAGCGAGCATTAGAGAACTTCCGAAGCGGGCGCACCCGTGTCCTCATCGCCACTGACATTGCCGCACGGGGAATCGACGTGAAGGGGATCACGCTTGTCGTGAACTTTGACATCCCCAACGAACCGGAATCGTATGTTCACCGGATCGGACGCACTGCCCGCGCAGGCGCCGAGGGGCTCGCTCTGGCATTTTGCGACCACGCTGAGCGCGATTTCATTCGTGGCATCGAGCGGTTGATCCAACAAACGATCCCGGTGATCACGGACCACCCTTACGCAAAAGCTGCCAACAGCAATCCTGGTGATCCAAAGCCAGTGATGCGTCAGGACGGTCGGCTGGACTGGGTTCCTCGGAAGCGGACCCCGGGCGGGCGCCCCGGCAGCAACCGGGGGCGGGGAGTCAGGCGGTAGTCAGCCCTCCGCTGAGAGTTCCAAACGCGCAATGCCTCCCGACGAATTCCTCTTGTTTGAAGCTCGAATGAAGGGAAGTGTGTCAGTGTGACGATCACCACCTACGCCCCCGGTCGTGCCGAACTCCTCGGGAACCATACCGATTACAACGAGGGTGTTGCGCTATCCGTTACGGTCGAGCGGGGCACCACCGCTGTGGGACACACACGCAATGACGACCGGATCCACATCACGACCGAGAATCTCGGCAGGAAAGTGGTCGCGGATATTCGAGATGTGCGACTGGATCCCGATGAACCGTGGGCGAGCTACCCTCTAGGGGTTGTTGCAGAGTATCAAAAGCGGGGGTTTGTGATTGGCGGATTCGAGCTTGATATCACGGGAAATCTGCCGCTGGGAGCGGGTTTGAGCAGCAGTGCGTCGTTGAGCGTGGCCACGGCACTCTTTTTACAATCCGCCTTTGAAATAAAACTCCCGCGCATCGAAACGGCGCGCATCGCCAGAGACGCGGAAAACCACTTCGCTGGAGTCCAATGCGGACTGCTTGATCCTATCAGCAGTCTGTTCAGCCGCGAAAACTGCGCGACATTTATCGACTGTCGGACATTTGAGGTGAGACATATTCCGATCCCGAAAGAGGTGACATTTGTCGTCGCAGACTCCGGCGTCAAGCATCCCAAGGTCGACGAGGCGTATGCGGAAGTTCGAGCTGCCTGCATGCAAGCGGCGGTATTGCTCCGGAAACCTGCGCTCAGAGACGTGACTATCGATGAACTCGACGCCCATCGATTGGATTTGCCCGATGAGATCTATCATCGCGCGCGGCACGTCATTACGGAAAACTCCCGCGTATTCCTCGGTGCCTCTGCACTGGCGGAGGGTGACCTGCGCGGGTTCGGCAAGCTCATGCTGGCGTCGCACGCCAGCTCGCAAAAGGACTTTGGAAACTCCTGTCCAGAACTCGATGAATTGGTCAACCGCGCTCGGTGCGTTCCAGGGTGTTTTGGTGCGAGACTAAGTGGCCGCGGCTTTGGCGGCACCACAATCAACTGCGTTGTGCGGGACAGCGTCGAGGTGCTTCAAGAGGTGCTCGATGCGCGTTGCTTTAGCACGCGAGCCGCTCAGAGCACGCTGGTCATCCGAGGCTGATTTCTGCTCGACTAGAGTTTTAAAAAGTTCCCTAGGAGTTTTTTGCCTTCGGGTGTGAGGATCGATTCTGGGTGAAACTGCACGCCATAGACTGGCAGTTCTTTGTGGGCGAGACCCATGATTTCACCTTCTGCCGTTTCGGCGGTGATCTTCAGACAATCTGGAAACGACTCGCGTTTGACGAGGAGCGAGTGGTATCGGGTCGCCTCGAACGGTGATGGGATCCCCGCGAACACATTCTCTCCTCGGTGCAAAATCGGGGAGGTTTTTCCATGCATGAGTCGCGAAGCGCGCACTACGTCACCTCCGAAAACCTCGCCCATGCACTGGTGTCCTAGACAAACACCCAAGATTGGAAAAACTCCCGCATACGTTCGAATCACATCGCAACTGATCCCGGCTTCCTTCGGCGTGCAAGGACCGGGTGAAATGCAGACCCGGTCAGGACGCATCGCGGCAATCTCTTCGATGCTGATTTCGTCATTGCGCCGAACAACAGGCTCCGCCCCCAGTTCCCCAAAATACTGGACGAGGTTGTATGTGAACGAATCGTAGTTATCGATGACGAGCAGCATGATCAGAAAATCTCAGATGATATCGTGCGGTTGGCAACCATGGATTAAGGCTGTCTCCTCGGGTGCCAGCGCGACGCGGGCGCGGTCGATTGCTCGCATCGCAGCCATGGCCTTGTTTTGGCTTTCTTGATACTCTCCCTCTGGAGTGGAGTCTGCAACCACCCCGCCACCCGATTGGACGTAAGCGACGCCATCCTTCAAGACGACCGTCCGCAGCGCGATACACGAATCCAAATTTCCGTCGAATCCAAAATACCCGACGGCTCCGGCATACACACAGCGCTTGCTCTTCTCGAGCGAGTTGATGATTTGCATCGCCCGAACTTTTGGCGAACCTGACACCGTGCCAGCCGGGAATGTCGCTCGCATCACATCAAAGGCACTCTGCCCGTCGGCGAGTTCGCCGGTGACATGAGAGACAATGTGCATGACATGGGAGTAACGCTCGACCGTCATGAAATCGGACACCTTCACTGAGGAAAACGTGGCAATCCGGCCGACATCGTTTCGCGCCAAATCCACCAGCATGAGGTGCTCGGCTCGCTCCTTCGGGTCCCCGAGCAAATCCGCCTCCAACTCAGCATCCTCATCGGGAGTATCACCCCGTTTGCGAGTGCCTGCAATCGGTCGAATTTCCACTTTCCGGCCCGTCACGCGGACATGGACTTCCGGGGAGCTGCCGACCAAGGCGAACCCGTCTTCGACTCGAAGGCAGAACAAATACGGCGACGGATTCACGACTCGCAGCGACCGGTAAAGGTCCATGGCATTTCCGGCAAACGGCGTTTCGAAGCGCTGGGACGGGACAAACTGGAAAATATCCCCGGCCCGGATGAACTCCTTGCCAGCCTCCACCATCGCAAAGTATTCGTCTTTAGTCGTGTTGCAGCGGACGTCCGTTGGCAGCCCGACGACCTCTGGAAATAGTGGTTTGAGTGAAAGGTGCGCGCTGAGTTTTTTAATCAGGTCGTCGATCCGTTGGCTCGCCTCGGCGTATGCTTCTTCGACTCTGGACTCGTCGATGAAGGCATTTGCCATGACCTTGATCTGACGCCTTCGATGGTCAAAGGCAACCACGGTGTCCGCCAAGTGGAACACCATATCCGGCACACCCAGCTCGTCCTTTGGAGGAGCCGGGATCACGGGCTCAAACCAGCGGACGGCGTCATAGGCAAGGTAACCGACTGCTCCACCACGGAACACCGGGAGACCCGGCTGCGGGGCGATCCGGTAGCCGCTCATTAACGCCTCTAATTCCGCAAACGGATCAGACGCACTCGTGTAAGATTTTACTCCGTCCGGATTTTCGAGACGCACTTCCTGACCGCGAGCTGACAACTTCCATCGTGCGCCGACGCCCAAAAACGAATAGCGACCGAGATGATCGCCCTGCTCGGCCGACTCAAAAAGAAAACCCGGCAGCGTATCACCAAGCTTTGAAAATGCGGTGACCGGAGTGTCCAAGTCCGCGACGACATCACACCAAACCGTGACTACGTTGTAGTCGTTGGCGAGGTGGCGGTATTCATCGAGCGTCGGGTGCAGAGGTGGTCGCATGGAAATGGGTGAAAGCTCGGGATATTCAAATCACGGATGAGCGTCAACGAAACGCACAGCGTCAGCGAAAAATGGCTCTCAAACGAGGGTCAGGGAATCAGAATTGCACTTTCGGAGCTTCACGCTCGGCAGGGTTATCGATTTGAAACAACTCGGCGGCGCCAAAATTAAACATGCCGGCGATGATATTCGTCGGGAAAACCTCACGCTTCGTGTTGTAGGTCATCACCGAATCGTTGTAAGCCTGCCGGGCAAAGGAGACCTTGTTTTCCGTGGATGTCAGCTCCTCGGTGAGCTGCATCATGTTCTGGTTTGCTTTCAGGTCCGGGTAAGCTTCAGCTACCATCATTAAACGGCCCAAGGCTCCGCTCAGACCAGCCTCTGCTGAGCCCAGTGCCTTCATCGCAGATGGGTCTCCCGGGTTTGCCGCAGCCTGCTGACCAGCTCCGATCGCTGCCGTCCGGGCGGCTGTCACCGCCTCCAACGTGCCGCTTTCATGTTTCAAATACGCCTTGGCCGTTTCAACCAAATTCGGGATGAGGTCGTACCTCCGCTTCAGTTGCACATCGATCTGTGCGAACGCATTTTTAAAACGGTTACGCAGCGTTACGAGCCCGTTGTATTGCCCGATGATGAACAATCCGACCAGCGCGACGAAAACTATCAATCCAATGAGAATACCAATCGCAATCATTGCCTATAAAGTGCCCGGAAGCTGTCTTATGCGCAATTCGTAAATCGCATGGATCTCCACCGTGTCTCACATTTTTGCTGCAAGCCACACGCGGAACCGTTGGACTTTAGCCACAGGAATGTCGCAAACTAGCCCACAAGACCGATGAATCCTTGGACCGAAGTAATGGAGGCCATGCTGCGCCTCGATCAAGCGGGCGAAGCATTTGTCTGCGTGACGCTGGCTGGAACACGGGGGAGCGTGCCACAGGAAATCGGTGCCAAAATGGTCGTCACTCTGGCAGGTCGCGTCTGCGGAACCGTCGGCGGCGGGCGTGTGGAAGAAGCCGCCATCGCGCAAGCGCGCACCATGCTAACCACTACCCCAGCCGCCGCGTGCGAATCGCACGAGTGGAATTTGCAGACAGATATCGGGATGACATGCGGGGGAGTGGTGACGTTTTTCTTTGAACATTTCCATCACGCCGCTTGGCCCATCGTGATCTTCGGAGCTGGACATGTCTCACAAGCACTCACCCGAGTCCTCGCCGAGCTCGATTGCCGGGTCAGTGTGTTCGATACGCGACCCGATTTATTGGCAAACTTACCTAAGTCCACACGTGTTACCGGACACCTCTGGGAGTCACTAGAGGACGCCGTCGACACCCTGCCCGAGGGTTCGTTCGTGGTGGTCATGACTCAAGGCCACCGCACCGACAAACCCATCTTGGAACGCATCCTCAAAACACGCACTTTTCCATACGTCGGAGTGATCGGCAGCGCCTCAAAAGCAGCGGTCCTAAAACGCGAACTCCGGGAATCCGGAATTAGCGACCCCGTTTTCCGCTGCCCGCTCGGCCTTCCCCTCGGCAAAGATACGCCGCAAGAAATCGCCATCAGCATTGCGGCAGAGCTACTCCAAGTCCGCGGCGCCTGAATTCGGCTAATCGCCCAAAAATGCATAGAAATTGACATTCCAAGATCACACTGATAACCCAACGCTGTCAATTTTATGAACATCCCCCTCCTTAGTGTTCGTTTTGCCACTCTCGTATCGCTCTGGTGCATAGTCATGACCCCTGACCTTGGTTGGGCTCAACCGAAGCAGATTCTCATCGATGGTTCGAGCACGGTTTACCCGGTCACAAAAATCGCCGCTGAAGACTTCAATAAGCGAGGCGATAGCGAGGTGAAGATGAATGTTTCGTTCTCGGGCACATCTGCTGGCTTCCGCAAATTTCTGGCCGGGGAGATCGACGTGTCAGCAGCTTCACGCCCGATCAATCGGGCGGAAATCAAGGCAGCCAAGGACTACCGGATTCAGTTCATCGAAATCCCGCTTGCCTACGATGCGTTGACCATTGCAGTGAATCCAGAAAACACGTGGGTCGATACCATCACGATCTCGGATCTAAAGAAAATGTGGGAGAAATCGGCGGAGGGAAAGGTGATGCGGTGGAGCCAAATCCGTCCAGAGTGGCCAGATCGTGAGATCAAGCTGTATGGCGCGGGCCTTGACTCTGGAACCTACGATTACTTTAAAGAAGTGGTCGTCGGCCCGAAGGCAGAGCTACGGTCCGATTTCAAAGGAAGCGAGGATGATGAAGAGTTGCTTCAGGGCATCGAATCCGATCCCGGCGCCCTTGGTTTTATTCCCTACGCATACTTCTCGAAGGAAGGAGAAAAACTCAAAGCATTGGCCGTGAAGCTGGATTTTGACGCTATGACCGGCCAGCCAGTTAGCGGTGCTCCGGCAACCCTGCCGTCTGAAGACGCTGTGTATCGGGGCACGTATATGCCGTTCGGACGTCCACTTTTCCTTTACGTGAACGTGAAGTCGCTCGAATTCAAACCGCACCTAAAGGATTTCCTCCAGTTTTTCCTTATTCATGCCGATGACTATGTCGATCGCGTGCATTACCTGAGCCTGCCCAAGATTTCTTATGCACGATCGATCGCGAATCTTGAGACAAAACGCACTGGCACCCGGTTCTCCGGTGCCCCGGAGATCGGATTAAGCGTCGTCGACATGATAAATCGACAACCCCGTTGATCGTCGCGGCATTTTGATCTAGCTGAAAACGGATCGTCTCCTAACGACGAGGTCGTGCCGTATTGATCGGTTTTTGTTACACCCCGCTCACATCTCTCTCACGGACGCACGCCACAGGCCGCCTGAGACATAAGTAACGCGTCCATCTCTCCGCGTGTCGGGTGGAGATCCCCACGGTGACGCCATTCAAGGAATTGTCCGCAATGGGTTCGGGATTGAGACGGGCTTAACTCGGGCGCAACCGATGACCATGAGCGGTGTTTCACTCGATAATCACCTAATGAAAAGCATCGTCGCGTTGTTGTCTGCCGTCCTCTTACTAATCGGCTTTTTGCAAGGTCAGACGACAGTGAGTCTAGGCACTGGCGCCGTCCCGGGATTAAGCTCGGCCACGAGTGTCGCGACGCCCAGCTTGACGGTGACGCACCACGATGATGGTAGCGGCGAGCTGCTTTTCAGGTTTGATAGCGTCGCAGGCGAAAGCTACGAAATCCAATGCTCCACCGATCTGCTTTCATGGACCCCGATGGCCACCCTCTCCGGCACTGGCGACTCTGTCACACACTCGGAGGAATTCGCCGGCGCCCAGAGTGTGCCGGCAATATTTTACCGCGCCAAGACTGTGCTCACGCCAAATGGTAACCTCGGCAACACAACTCTCAGCATTGCGCAAACATGGGCACAAGAGCCCAATGGCTATGCACGCACCGCATTGGTCCAGGTCCCAAGAGGTGCCGGACCGCATCCCGTTGTCATCCTGCTGCATGGCAATGGCGGGACGGGCGCCGGTGCAATCGGTGCGCTAAATCCGCATATCAGCACCGCCATCCGCGTGGCACCGAATGGCTACCTCAAAAGTTGGAATGTCGATGGCGAAGACTCCAAAGCACCCGACGTCGCCTTCATCCGCGATCTGATTGCACTCCTGAAAAGCTACGACAACGTGGATGCGGGCAAAATCTCCATTTTCGGCATATCCAACGGCTCCGCAATGACCAATCGGCTCCTTATCGAGCTCGACGGTGCCGCTTTTCAGAATGCGGGCTGCCAAGTCTCCCAAATGCTCGCCAAGATGTATCATGACGGCAACTTTTGGTTCAATGCGGCGGGGAGCAATGCCTACGACCAGACTATCGTGCCAGCCAAACACCGCCGCATCATTAGCTTAAACGGCACGGACGATCCACTGATCCCATACACCGGCGGGACGAGCAACGTCGGCACCTTCATTTCCGCTCAAGAGAGCATCTATCGCTTCGCTCAGGCAATGGGTGAATCCGGCCCACAACTGGCCGATGCCGCAGGAATCGCCGGCACCGGGACGAATGGTTACACGGCGCCGTTCGTAAAATACACATACCGCAGCGGCCAGATCGTCCATTACAAACTCATCGGCGGCAATCATGGCCTCCAGGTTGGCGGCAGCCCTGTCTATGCTGATGAAGCCAAGCAAATCGTCGCCGCCTTCTTGTTGCAGTAGCGCTTATAGGTTCCGCGAGAGCAGAGGCAACGCGTGTTGTCGGAGATTTCACGGCTTCACTCGGTAGCCACCCATGACAGAGATCCGGATGAACAACCGGAAGCTGCCGACCCAATGCAATCCGGGCAGCTAAACGCGCATCGGATGATTTGTCGCATTTTTCCCTCGTTTTATAGAGCCGTCCGTGGTTCACAGATCGGGTCATGAAGCCAATCACTGCCGTATTGTTCGATCTCGACGACACACTGATCATTGACGAGTCGGTTTCGAGTGAAACATTTTCCAAAGTTTCCGAGGTCGCCGCGACGAAGCTGGGAGCGAGCGCTACCGAGTTCAAGCATTCGGCAAAAAAGCACGCCAAGCGTCTGTGGGCCGAGAGCCCCGCAAATCCATACTGCCGACGGATTGGAATCAGCGCCTTCGAGTGCCTGTGGGGGAATTTCGCCGGCGACTCGGCGGACCTAACACAACTTCGGAACTGGGCGCTGGGCTATCGCACGGCGGTATTTGACGCGGCGTTGCGGGATCAGCAACTGGAGGCCGATGAATCCTCCGCGTCCGAGTTGGCACAGGCGTTTTACGATCATCGCCGGAAGCTCCAGCGCTTGATGCCGGACGCGCGCGAGGTGCTCACAAGACTTGCTCCAATTTTCAAACTCGCTCTTTTGACCAACGGCGCACCGGACCTTCAACGGGAAAAACTCCTTGCCTCGGGACTGGAGCCATTTTTCTCCGCGGTTGCCGTATCGGGAGAACACGATATCGGAAAACCTAAACCGGAGATCTTTAACCGTCTCATCGCGGAGTTGGGCGTCAGCGCGGACCAAGCCGTCATGGTTGGCAATAGCCTTGAACGCGATATCGCGGGTGCCCGGAATGCAGGAATCACGAGTATCTGGATCCGCGTTGCGGGATCCGAGGAACACGCCGACGTAACGCCAGACTACACGATCACGGGGTTGGTCGAACTTCCGGGGGTTCTTGAAAAAATTGAGCAAACGATTTGACAATTCGTTGCGAGCGTCGATTTTGTTCATGTTATGAAAACAATCCTCGCAACAATCACAGTAGCTCTCTTTGCGGTCTCCACCTCTTTCGCTCAGTGCGGCGGATGCGAAGGCAAAAAAGATGATAAGAAAAAAGAAACCACCAAAGAAACTGCCACGCTGAGCGTGAAGTTCTAAGGGGCGTTCTTTTTAGGAAACACTTCCAGACGCGGGGCCTTCGGGCTCCGCGTTTTTTTTTGTTTTGTGATCTAGCGGACTGGGACACGATGTCGCTCGATGCTGGAAACTTTGGCTAACCTCGGACGTTGGTTTTGGGAGTGCCGCCCTGCGAGGATCGCACGAAAAACGACCGATATCTTCATTGAGATCGACGCCGAGCAACGCTCAGCGTCATTCGCCTACTACGCGTTGTTTTCGCTGGTCCCTTTGATCGCCCTGTTGCTGACCGTGGGGTCGATGTTTTTCAGCGAAGCCACGGTGCATAAAACCATCGAGGAGTTTTTCCCCATGGGCAGCACGCAACAGGAGGTGCTGTGGAGCATGGTCTCGGACCTACGGACCGCGCGAGGCAGCGTCAGTATCATTTCGATTCTCATCCTTTCGTGGACATCTCTACGATTTTTCCAAGCACTCGTGCGGGCGGTGAACCGAGCATGGCACACGGTCGAAATCCCGTGGTGGCAACTGCCTTTGAAAAACCTCGCGATGGTTGGCGTGATTGGCGGCGGCCTCTTGATCGGTGTGTTGGTGCCAGCGCTGATTCAGGGGGTGATTAAAACGTTGACCACCTTAGAGGCTGTCATTCTGCATTACATCCCGCACATGATTCGCTTGCCAAGCTGGCTCCCGCTACTTGACGCATCGCGCTACGTCGTAGGCGGTGCGGTGTTGTTTTACGCGTTTACCTCTCTCTACATGCTCGCGCCACGCTGCAAAGTGCGATTCAGTCAGGTCTGGCTCGCAGCATTAAGTGTGACGATTATCCTACAATCTGTCCAAATCGCATTCGTGAGTTACTTACCACGAATCATCAACTACAACGTGGTCTACGGCTCGGTGGGCGGGTTGATGTTGCTACTGCTGTGGGTTTACGCAAGCGGCATGATAATTATCGGAGGAGCCTGCTTTTGCGCGGCTCGAAGCCAGATTGATGGCAGGACTGCTACACTAACGGACTCCCCTGCAATGGAGAATGTCACTCCATCCAATTCAGAGGATTAAAATTCATCGAGATCATCACCGTGATCACAACCGCGAGCACCAGCACGCCGATGACAGCTGCTACTGCACTCCCGAGGAGCAAGCGACGGATCAACACGTCCTCTGCCGCGTCCTGCTCGGGCGTCTGAGGTTTTCTCTCAATCGGTAGATCTTCAGCTTTTTGGTTCGTCGACATAGCTCGGAAAATACGGATCGCCGGAGATGCTGTCAATCGGACTTGCGGCCCCGTAGTTTGAATATAATTGGAAGCCCGGGGTATTCGCGGAAGGCACGGATGCACTTCGAGAGGTATTGTTTGTAGCTGTCGGGGAGCTTCTGCGGATCGTTGACAAAAAGCAGGAGCTCGATCCGGCCAAATGGGCGGTAATCGGGTGCATTGAGCTGCGTGGCATACAAAATCTTGAAGCGTCGGTTTCCACGAATCGGCGGCGGCTGGCGAGTCACGGAATCGGCAATGAGACGGTTCAACTCACCAGTCCCGATCTTGCGGGTGGCATGCTGACGCATTTTTTCGATCGTCGTAAACAATCGAGGGATGTTCTCGCGGTCCTTGGCAGAAACAATCACGACCGGTGCGTAGTCGAGAAAAAAGAGATCGCCCTGAATCTGGTCCAAGCGCGCTTTCAGGGCGTCCCGCTCAGACTCTCCATCTTTCGGACGAACGAGGTCCCATTTGTTAATGACAATGATCGCTGCCCGCCGCGCGTCTTGAATCATGCCGGCGATGCGTTTGTCCTGCGACGTGACGCCCTCTGATCCGTCGATGACAAGAATACACAAATCCGCCCGTGCGATGGCGTTTTCTGATCGCATCACGCTGAACACCTCGACTGAAGTATCATGTTTGGAGCGATGCCGGATGCCCGCCGTGTCAACCAACATGAATTTATGGCCACCATGCTCGTACGGAATGTCAACCGCGTCTCGGGTGGTTCCGGCGATGTCGCTCACAATGGTGCGCTTGTCGTTGAGGATCGCGTTGATGAGCGAGGATTTACCGACGTTCGGTTTTCCTATCACCGCGATGTTTGCCACGCTGCCGCGTTCGTTTTCCTCTTCATCGCCGCCGAGTTCGACCAACCCTTCAATGCGCTCGATCAATAATCCGATTCCGCGCCCGTGCACCGCACTTACCGGCACAGGACTTTCAAATCCGAGCCGGGCAAAATCGACTACCATCGACTGATGTTTCTCGTCGTCGATTTTGTTGACCACCAAAATCACTGGCTTCCCAGCACCCCGGATTCTTTTCGCAAGACCTTCATCGAGGGGCGTCGAACCGGCAGGGCCATCAACGATGAATAACAATAAATCTGCGGATTCAATCGCGACATCGGCTGCAAAATGCGTTTCCTCCGCAAAATCCGGATCTGGATCGAAGCCGATTCCACCTGTGTCAATAATCTCAAATGGCGCGCTCCCAAGCCGGCATACTGCATTGATGCGGTCCCGCGTCACACCGGGTTGATCGTGAACGATGGATATTTTTTTTCCCGCAAGACGATTAAATAGCGCGGACTTGCCGACGTTTGGGCGGCCTACAATGGCGATGGTTTTCAAAATGATTACTTACTTCCTTGGTCGTCCGGGTGCTTGAACTGCTTTACACCTTGAAAGATATATTCCAATCCGCTGGTCAACGTGAACGCTCCAGCCAGCCAGATCACCGGTTCGAAATAAGGAATCTGCAACAGCACCCACGAAACAGCAATCATTTGCAGCGCGGTCGCCGATTTTCCTGACCATGTCGGATGCACCACCAAATTGCTCCCATGCAACTGCACGACCACGCACCCGGTCACAATCACGATGTCCCGCGCGATCACGAGGACCGGAAACCACAATGGCAACGCATACTCCCACGGAGATATGGTCAGCGTGATGATCGCGGTGAGCAAAAGCCCCTTGCCAGCAATCGGGTCTAAAATTGCCCCCAACTTGCTGACCTCGCCGAATTTCCGGGCAACCCATCCGTCGAAGGCATCTGTCACTGCCGCAAAAATGAACACGCCAATCGCGCAATACCTCAACCACTCCTCCGGCTCCCCGCGCGCCACCCCTGCCCCGTAATAGGCCGCGAACAAAACAAACACGGGGATCAAAAGAATCCGCACAATGGTAATTTGGTTCGCGAGCGTCATGATCGTTCCTCTCTTATAAATCACAAACCGTCCGCAAGCCAGACTACCGTTCGGAAATCTACGCTTCGAGCGGTTGCAATATCTGATTGATTCCATCCGGAATCCCGAACTACCTTTGTCAGCACGAATGAAGGTATCCAAACGCGGCGAGTATGCACTCCGGGCACTGATCGATCTCGGGATCGCCCATGAGGCTGGCCGTCCACTTCTGCGGCTCCAAGAAATCGTCACCAAGGAGAGCATTCCATCCGCCTTCCTCGAACAAATCTTCGCTCAACTCCGGGCGGCAGGCATTGTTGATGGAAAACGTGGGAAAAACGGTGGCTACTTTTTAGCGAAGCCCGCCGATACGATATCCATGGGGCAGATCGTTCGCCTCATCGACGGCCCCCTCGCCCCAATCGCGTGCGTCAGTCAGACAAAATATGAACGCTGCTCGTGCCCAGACGAGGAACACTGCGGATTACGGATGCTGATGCTCGATGTGCGCAACTCGATTGCCAATATTCTTGATCGATACACGCTCGCTCAAGTCGTCGAAGTCACTCTGCGTAAGCTTCGCAGGGATAAACTGCCGATTCCATTTGCATCAGGAACCGACGCGGACGACACCTCCGCGTCCGGTATCTTTTTAGCGAACTTTTCGATTTAGTGCTGCTTTCAGTCAATCCGGGATCCGTCTGATCCTCGGTTTTAGCAGGCATTTCACGCCGCGCCACTTCTGGCGCAGCTGGCCGTTTCCGGCAAAACATGGGTTCCTACAATGTTTTCACAAAATGTGAATTCCCTACTTGACTGGTAAGCTTTTATTCCTTACTAGTTCGATCATCTTTCAAATCCCGTGAGTCGAACAAACCACCTTCATGCAAAACACAGCGCCGGCATCGTCCTGACGATCTTGCAAGGGCGCGCGGAGGGATTGCTATGAGCCAGATCGACGAGTCCCACACCTCACCGCCCCGTTTAGTCTCCGACTTACCTCCGGAAGAGTTGCAAGTTTTGAGGGCTGTCCGTGAGGTGCAGTTCGGAGTGATTGAGGTCGTGGTGCATGAACGACGAATCACCGAAATCCGCCAAACGCGCAAAACGCGAATTGGAAATAGCAAATCAGTAAACTTTTAACCCTCACATTACCTTCCGACCGGACAATCCGGAGGCTGCCTTAGCGAACTTTCCCATGATGACCGGAGACACCGGAGTCGGCGGAGCCTTTAAAACAATAAATGAAAGTAATATCATCTCATGTCATCGCGCTTACGCTTGGAGCGGCAGGCATCCTACTCAATCCCGCGCACTTGCGGGCCGAATCAGAAAATCCTTACACGTTCTCCGATTGGTGGAGCGGAAACTATGCGACCGGCAACTGGCTTGGTGTTCGCGACACGCTCGAAGATCGAGGTGTTGTGTTCAAGGTCAACTGGCGGGCAAACTTTCTTGCCATCGTCGATGGTGGCGTGCAACAGCGGGGAGGATTCGATCAGGAGATCAACTTCGATTTAGATATCGATGCAGCCAAGCTGACCCGCTCGGAATCGCTGGAGGGCCTGAGCTTCACGGGCAACGTGCGCTGGAGGGAGGCCACCTACAGCGTCAACCAGTATTCGGGTACGGACAGCACGTTTCGCCCGAGTGCATACACGGGCGGTGCGGGATGGCGGTTCCGCAAAGCCTACGTGACCTACGCGACGCCTGAGTTGTTCGGGATCAGCGACTTCTTGACGCTGTCTGGCGGATGGCAGGTGCCCACCGACCTGTTCCTGGTTCAGCCGGAATCCAAGTTGTTCGTCAACCAAACCATCCGAACCGCCAAAGGGATCAACCCCAACCTCCCGTGGGGCGGGTCATTCTCCACTTGGGGCGGATACATCAAGCTCGAACCAACCAACTGGCTCTATGCACAGTCCGGGTTGTATCTTGCTTATCCGTTTGGCGCCGACCCGTTGAACCACGGGCTATCATTCGAAGGATACCGCAAGGATCCCTCACTGAACGGCCTGTATTCCATCAGCGAGATCGGCGTCACACCAAAAATCGGAGCGGAAAAACTACCCGGAAAATATGCCGCTGGTTTCATTTACTGGGGTGTTGAAAGTGCGGGTTTCGACGGCGTGAACTACGATGGACGGCTCCAGTTCTACTGGCAGGCGGATCAGCAACTCTTCCGCGAAAAATCCATCGTCGAGACCGAGGAAGTCACATGGAGCGGGAAGGGCAAGAACCCGGTGCCAACTGAAAAGCCCAAGGCAGACGCCCAAGGTCTTTACTGGTTCAGCACGATCAATTTTGCTCCACCAGCAAACAACGTGCTTCAGTTCTACAGCCTCGGTGGGCTCGTTTACAAAGGCCTCATTCCTGGCCGGAACACGGACCAGACGGGCGTTGCCTTCGCATACGGCTCCTACAGTTTCGATGCCGCCTCGGTGGATCGCGACCGTGGCCGCGCCCCTCGCACCGACCAAGCAGTGCTTGAGTTTGACTACCGCATTCAACTCAACCGCTTCGCCTACGTCCAACCCACGCTGCAATACATCATCCGCCCCGGAGCACGCGGAGATATCGCAAACGACACGATCATCGGGCTCCACTTTGGCACCAATTTCTAGATTTCAACCTAAAATCAACATCCATAAATTATGAAAAAACTAATCCTCACTCTCGCCGCAATCGCCGTGATTCCAGCAACACAGGCGCTCGACCTCCTCAACGTATCCTACGACCCAACGCGTGAATTCTACATCGAATACAACGCAGCCTTCGCGAAGCACTGGAAGGAAAAAACCGGGCAAGATATCAGAATCAACCAATCCCATGGAGGCTCAAGCAAACAGGCTCGGTCGGTGATTGATGGACTCGAAGCGGATGTCGTCACGCTGGCTCTCGCTGCGGATATCGACGCCATCGCAGAGCGCGGACTCTTGGCAAAAGACTGGCAGTCGAAGCTGCCGGACAACAGTGCACCTTATCAATCCACGCTTGCATTCCTCGTTCGCAAGGGCAACCCCAAGGGGATCAAAAACTGGGATGACCTCATCAAACCAGGCGTTGAGGTGATCACCCCAAACCCCAAAACCTCCGGAGTCGCACGATGGAATTTCCTCGCTACCTACGGATGGGCCCTAAAGGAATTCGGCGGAGATGATTCCAAAGCAAAAGAGTTCATCACTAAACTCTACAAAAACGTCCCTGTCCTCGACACAGGGGCGCGCGGAGCAAGCACGACGTTCCAAGAGCGCAAGATCGGTGACGTCTTGATCAACTGGGAAAACGAACTGCTCCTCGCGCTGAAGGAACACGGTGATGAATACGAAATCGTCGTCCCGTCGTTGAGCATCCTCGCGGAGCCAACCGTGGCCGTCGTGGATAAAAACGTGGATAAAAAGAAGACCCGCGAAGTGGCTCAAGCCTACCTTGAGTATCTCTATTCACCCGAAGGACAGGATATCGCAGGAAAGCACTTCTACCGGCCCAGCAATCCGGAGGCGCTTGCAAAATACAAAGCCCAGTATCCTGATTTGCAACTCTTCACCATCGACGAAGTCTTTGGTGGATGGGGTCCAGCCACCGAGAAGTTCTTCGTCGACGGCGCCGTATTTGACCAGATCTACGCTCCATAATCCCGACCCTCAAGCATCGCCTTCAGCCCTGTTCGCCCGGCCTTCATCCGATGGCCGGGCGAACATCAGGCTCAAGAAACCACCATCACCCATGGCGTCACTCTTGACCTTCCGAATTTCATGACATCCGCTACTCAGCCATCAAATCGTTCATCCGCTCCCCGTCGTTCAAAAAACGTAAACCGCCGCGTGATTCCGGGCTTCGGTCTCTCGATGGGGTTTTCGCTCAGCTACTTGAGTCTCATTGTTCTGATTCCGCTCTCGGCCGTCTTTCTCCGGGCCTCGGGCATGGGGTGGGAGGCGTTCTGGAATACGATCACGTCGCGCCAAGTGGTCGCCAGCTATCAGGTCACGTTCGGCACCTCACTCGCTGCCGCCATCGTCAATGCAGTGTTCGGCCTCATCATTGCATGGGTCTTGGTGCGGTATCGCTTTCCCGGTCGCAAGCTGATTGACGGATTGGTGGATTTGCCATTTGCGCTGCCAACCGCAGTGGCGGGAATTGCACTCACCGCGCTCTACGCAAAATCCGGCTGGCTGGGCCAGATTTTCTATCCGCTCGGAATCGAAACCGCCTACTCGAAAGTCGGCATTTTCATTGCTCTGACATTTATCGGATTGCCATTTGTGGTTCGCACGGTGCAGCCGGTGTTGGAGGACCTCGACGCAGAGGTCGAAGAGGCTGCCGCATCGCTCGGAGCCAGTCGCCTACGAACATGGATTCAGATCATCCTACCCGCCCTCACCCCCGCGCTGCTCACCGGATTTGCCCTCGCGTTCGCCCGAGCCATCGGGGAATACGGCTCTGTGATTTTTATCTCGGGGAACATGCCAATGCGCACCGAAATCACACCGCTCGTGATCGTCAAATTTTTGGAGCAATATCAATACGCTCAAGCCACGGCCGTGGCCTGCTTCATGTTGATCGTTTCATTCGCATTGCTCCTGGTCATTAACATCCTCCAGCGATGGACCGAGTCGATTGGGCAAGCGCGACACTAATCCGGAACTATCCGCCTAAACTTTTTCATCCTTTATGGCATCCATCGTTTCACGCATTCGTCACAACCCACCGCCGAAGACACAAAGCGCGATCAGCGAGCCCGCATGGGTGCGCTGGCTGCTAATTGCCATCGCCGTTGGGTTTCTGATTTTGTTTCTCTTTTTTCCGCTGGTGGCCGTCTTTTACGAGGCGTTCAAACAAGGTGTCGCGCTCTATCTTTCGACGTTCACGGACCCCGATGCCATCGATGCAATCCTGCTCACATTGACCGTGGCCGCGATCGTCGTGCCGCTGAATACGATCTTTGGCCTTGCTGTGGCATGGGCGATCACGAAGTTTTCGTTCCGTGGAAAAAGCCTGCTCGCGACGGTGCTGGACTTGCCATTTGCGGTATCGCCGGTAATTGCAGGGCTCATTTTCATCCTCGTCTTCAGTACGACGCACGGCTGGTTTGCTCCAATCCTGAATGAAACAGGAGTCAAGATCATCTTCGCGCTGCCGGGTATCGCACTCGCCACGCTATTCATCACACTACCGTTTGTAGCCCGCGAGCTGATCCCGATCATGCAGGCACAAGGAAAAGACGAAGAGTATGCCGCGCTCACCCTCGGCGCTGGCGGATTCCGCACGTTCTGGAGCGTCACACTTCCAAATGTGAAGTGGGGGCTCTTTTACGGCATCATCTTGTGCAACGCACGAGCAATGGGTGAATTCGGCGCGGTGGCCGTGGTATCCGGCAATATCAAAGGTCTCACAAGCACGATGCCGCTCTACATCGAAACGCTCTACATGGAATACAAAACCGTGCCCGCATTTGCGCTCGCATCGATCCTGACTGCACTCGCGCTGGTCACTTTGATCGGCAAAAACTTCATCGAATGGCGCGCGGCGCGGGCAACTGCCGAGTGAGTCTCGAGACCAGCCAACAACCCACTACTACCACCATTTTATGAGTATTCAAGCCCACAACATCACAAAAACTTTCGGGTCCTTCACCGCGCTTGACAATGTCAGCCTGCACGTCCCAAGCGGACGGCTGGTCTCGCTCCTCGGGCCATCCGGCTCCGGGAAAACCACGCTGCTCCGCATCCTCGCCGGACTAGAATTCCCCGATCCGGAAACCGATTCACAAATCGCATTCCACGACGAAGATGTCACCGGCGTCGCTGCTGGCAAGCGGGGTGTAGGATTTGTGTTCCAACATTACGCGCTGTTTAAGCACATGACGATTGAGGCAAACATCGCATTCGGCCTGCGTGCCCTGCCGCGCTCGACACGCCCCGAGGAGTCCACCATTCGGAGCCGAGTGAACGAGCTTTTAGGTCTGGTCCAACTGGACGGCCTACAAAAACGCTACCCGAGCGAACTATCCGGTGGGCAACGCCAGCGCATTGCTTTGGCGCGCGCGCTCGCCGTACAACCCAAGGTCCTCCTCCTCGACGAGCCGTTCGGCGCACTCGACGCAAAAGTCCGTAAAGACCTGCGGCGTTGGTTGAGGACATTCCAAGAAGAAATCAAAATCACCACCGTGTTCGTCACCCACGACCAGGAAGAAGCACTGGAACTCGCCGACGAAGTGGTCGTGATGAACAACGCGCGCATCGAGCAAGTCGGCTCGCCGCAAGAAGTCTATGACGAGCCCGCATCGCCATTCGTGATCGAATTCCTTGGCAACGTAAACCGGTTTAGCTCCCTCACCGCCGGCGCGGTGGATTCATCTCAGGCCGCCGATGTGATCTACGTCCGGCCTCATGATGTTGACATCGAACGCACTGGCGCCGGGAACCATCAGTATGCGATCGAAGCGCGCGTGCAGCATGTATTCTCGGCAGGAAACTACGGACGCGTGGCACTCGAGCGTCTGCTCAATCACGAACCATTCGAGGCAGAGGTTTCGCGCTCCCGGTTGCGGGAACTCGACCTCAAATCCGGCGATGTCGTCTCCGTCGTCTTCCGCCATGTGCGACTATTCGCCAAGGGAAAATACACCGAGTCCGATGTCGAGAACGGACAATTGACTCACAGGTAGATACGTGCCGATCAGTCACTCGTTGGGGAACGCCCTCTCAAGCACGCTAGATCCCGTCCGCCTGTTGGACAGCGATGCGTTCGTTGATGCGGCGGATTTGATTTCGTATTCTGCGGATTTGACGCTCGCGGACCACTGGGTTCCTCACGCTTCTGCTGATTTCAAGCAACTGATCCTGTAAAAATACGATCTGCTCGACTTCCGCAGTGATGGTGGGATTCGGAGTGGGGGGTGGCTGAGGGGCTGCGGCCGCAGGGGTCGGACGTGGCCCGAACGTGATTCCCGTTGCGCTCGAGACGTCGATGTTGTTGGTGCCGCCAAAACCGTTGTTTTCGATGGTGTTGTTTACAACGAACGTCCCGTTGCAGGCGCCTGTGGCATACAGTCCGACTACCGTGTTAAATGTGATTGTGTTTTGGATCACGTCATTGTTGGTGGACGCGTTGATATAGAGCCCAGCTTCACGGTTGCTGGTGATCTTGTTTCTATATCTTGGGTCCACGCCGCCGATCGTCGTGCCGCTGGTGCCGACATCGAGCAGGATGCCACCAAACCCATTGGGCAATGGGGAGTTCGTTCCCGCAGTGATTCCGACGTTCGTGCCGTAGATCTTGTTATTCCGGGCTTGGCCCACGATGGCGATGCCGTATTCATCATTTCCGGAGGCGAACACTGTGGGCTCGACGGAGGGTTGGAAACCACCGATTGCGTTATTGCTTGCGGTTCCGCTGATCACGATGCCGGAGCCTTGATTCGGGATTGCCCCGTTGATGCCGGTCGTGGTGCCTGTGGAAGTGTCGGTGATTTCCACGCCGGTGGCGTTTCCGCCGATTTCGATGCCGTTGGCTCCGTTGCCAGAGATGATGCAGGTTCGGACGGTGTTATTCCCGCCGGTCGAAGTGATGTAGATTCCGTTTTGTCCGTTTGGCGACGGGAATGTTTGAAATGCGGCGATGCCGCCGAATGTGTTGAACGAGATGAATCCGGTTGCGGTGTCGCGGACTTCGATGCCGTTGAGCGTGTTGCCGGAAATCACATTACCGAGAGGAATGACACCACCGACCTGAGTGTTCCGTGAACTCCCAGCCACGAGCAGGCCGTTGCCGCCATTTGGGACCGAGGTTGTGTTGTTCCCGCCCATTCCGAGAAAGTTCGCCTGGATCACCACGTCGTTGGAATTTTCGACGAGCACGCCATTCCCGACATTTCCGGCGATGACGTTGTAATAGACAAATGGCTCGTTGTAGAACGTGCATCCGAGGAGCGAGGTGCGGGGAGCGTTCAGGATCGTGACTCCGTTCTGTCGATTACCCAGCGCGACCACGCCGCTTTCATCGGTGCCGATGAAGTTTCCGCTGAGGACGGTGTCCGTCGATTGCCCATCGACCAGAACGCCATGACCCTGATTTCCAGAAACCAGATTTCCTTGGATTGGGCGTTGGAAAACCGCGTTGTTTGGGTTTTTGCTGCCGGTCGGGTTGTTCACGCCGAATGCGGTGCCGCCGATCAGGTTATCCTCGGATGCCTGCGTGACGTAGATTCCGCTGCCCGTGTTTCCGAATCCGGTTGCACTGCTGCCGGCTGGGTCGGTTCCGATGAAGTTCATTGCGACAACGTTTCCATCCGATTCCGCGAGCGTGATTCCATTTCCGCCGTTTCCGCTGATGACGTTCGATAATTGGAATCCGACATTGACAGTGGCCTGGTAGGAGAACGTGTTATTGCCGATGACTAACCCGACGACGTTATTCCCGTAAACCGAGTTTGAGCTTGTGAGGCTATTTGGTGTATTTGGGTAGTTCAGATCCACCCAATCGTTCAAGGTGAACGAGCCATCCGCATTGCGCTGCACAGACAAAAACGACCCCTGTATTGTACCGGTAGAGCCCGACTGCGCCGAATCCGCGTTCACCGTGAAGACTCCCGGCTGGGCACTGCTGATGCCTTCGAAATGCGTAACGAAGTTCACGCCTGCGGGACCATTCGGGTAATCGAATGAGGTCCAGTTCGAGAATGTATTCGAGGCGGAGTTGTAGTTCACCAAATACCCTTTGCCCTGATCGAGCGGGCGGGATGGGTCCAGCAGGTTGTTGGTTGCGATTGGGCTGTATCCTCCGCAAATCGTATAGCTGTCCGGTCCGTTCTGCCAGATTCCGTAGGCGGTGTTGCTCTTTGAGCCTGGGAATACGACGGTCGCGATGAACGCTTGGGTGTCCACCTTGTAAATATAGGCGACTCCGGGTCCGAGTGGCACGCTCACGCCGCCGACGGTGGTTGGACTGTCGGCATTTCCCACCGCGAGGCCGCCCATGGTGCTATGGGTGAATTGGTAGGTTGCGTTGGGATAGGCGATCTGCCGGAAAGTGCCGCCGGATGGCAATTGGTTCAGCGTTCCTTCCCAAAAAAATCCGTAGTTGAAGATGGATCCTGAATCGCTGGACTTATAGCTGCCGACCAGCCTGATCAGCCCACCCGCAGCATTATCCGGCCCGTAAACGCTGGTCGCAGTGGTGTTCCCACCGGGGAAAACCACGTCATACGCCTGCCCGCCGCCCTCAAATGGGCCAACGTAAAGCAGACCGTTCGCGTTAGACGTTCCGCAAATCAAAAACTGGCCGTCCACGGCTGCGTAGTTCCGGAGCCCCTGCCACGCGGACACTGGCTGAATCGGAAAATCTGCGGCATCCATCGCATCGGCGTAGGTGATACTGGTCACGGGGTTGTCGTTGCCGATCAAGTTCCCGGTGGATGGCTTGTTGACTCGAATACCATCCCCCACATTGGCCCTGACTACGCCGCCGGGAGTCAAGCCGATGTAGTTTGATGCCACCGTGGTGTCCGATGCTTCGATCGTGAGGGCGGTGTTCGAGGCACCAATCAGCGAAAGACCTTTGATGATGGATTGATTGGATCCCAGAGCGACCACCAACCCGGTAGCGCCGTTAAAATCGACCGCGACCGCAGGAGCTCCCGCGTAACCGGGCGTCGATGTTCCATCGATGGTCATGGTTTGACCGATCGCTGGCAACGGAGAACTGAGCGTGATTGTTCCGTTCACCGAGAACGCGATGATGTTTCCGTTTGAGCCATTCGCCTCCAGGATCGCCTGCCTCAGGGAGCCAGGCCCTGAATCGTTTAAGTTATTGACGTTTATCGTTGAAGCAGTGAGCACTGCCGTTGATGTAAGAGCGATGACCAGCGCGAGGACGGTCGGGGTGTTTTTCACAAATCGACCGTGTTCCTCGATATTGGGTCCGTCAATGACCATCTCGTTTTATTACTTACTACCGATCAGCTTGCAGCAACCTCGAGGGGACAAAAAATCGATAGAAAGTTGCAAATATAAGTTCTGCTAATAGCTTGTTTACCGAAATGTCGACTTGTTGCTCGTGTCATCCCGCTGCCCCGGCTGCCGCCACTCCGAAAGAGGAGTTGCGCACGGGTGATTGGATGCGGTTGGCGTTTGCCGGATTGATTGCGGCACAGTCGATGATTTTTGGGATGGCGATCAATTTATCTCCGCCAGAGGGACGGGCACGGATGGTCTTTCATACGATCTTGGCTGGTTCGGCGGTGTTGGTTTTTGCCCTCGTTGGGTGGCCGTTGTTCATGAATGCACTCCGCTCGGCGCTTTCGGGCAAGGTGACATTTGAGCAATTTTTCATGATCGCGATTCTGTCGGCCTTTGGAGCATCGCTCGTCTGCACGGTCACCGGGGAGGGCCACGTGTATTACGAAGTCGTTGCCATCCTGCTTGCGATCTACACGTTTGGCCGGATCATTGCGGATCAACGCAAGGCGGCTGCGCTCGATGCCGCACGCGCCCTAGGTCGGGAGTTCGAGCGTTGCGACCGGGTGCTCGGCGACGGAAGCACGGAATCGGTCCGCGTTGAAGACATCTCGATCGGCGATGTGGTGCGGGTGGCTTCGGGCGCGGGCATCCCGATCGATGGGGAAATCCTCGCCGGTGCAGGTTACGTCATCGAGACTCCCCTGACTGGCGAACCATTTCCGGTGGTGAAGCGTGCTGGCGATACCGTTTTCGCGGGCAGTCAGTCGGTTGACTCGTCGATCGAGATTCGCGCATCGGTGACTGGGCAGGCCCGGCGACTGGATCAGATTTTTTCACGAGTGCGGGCCGCTCGTGAGCATCCAGCGCATGTCCAACGCGAGGCAGATCGGCTTGTCACTTGGTTTCTTCCAGTGGTGCTCATGGTGGCAGCGGTTACGTTCGTTTATTGGACGGCTCATTCAGGCTGGGCGACCGGGTTATTCAATGCATTGGCTGTGATCCTCGTTGCATGCCCGTGCTCGATGGGGCTTGCCACGCCAATCGGTATTTGGTCCGCGCTCGCTGACCTCGCCAAACGCGGAGTAGTCGCCTCGACGAGCGACCTCGTCGAGCAACTCGCGAAAGTCACCGTCGTCCTTTTCGACAAGACCGGGACGCTTGGTGAATCCGAACTTGAGATGGTCGATTTTGTGACGGCTGCGGGCGAGGATCGGCAACTCATTCTGAGCGAAGTGGCCGCAATGGAATCGGCAAGCACGCATCCAATCGCCCGGGCGTTCCGCTCCACGCGACCGAGGGGAGATGTGACGGGCTTTCAACTGATTGCAGGCATCGGCATCGCAGGAAATGTAGCAGACAGAACCGGGCCAGTGCCGATTTCGATTGGAAATGCGCAGTTGGTGACCGGCGAAAACTCGAGCGTAGCCGAATCGCTCCGCTCGACGTTAAAGACGAAACCTGCCGATGCGTCGCACGAGGTATTCGTGCTTCGGCACGGCCGGTTGGTAGCCATGGCCGTGCTACGCGAGCGGATGCGCGACTCGGCTCTGCCATCGATCCAAGAACTCGAAGCCGGCGGCGTCGAAGTGGCAATCTTAACGGGTGATCGCTCGGCGGCGGCATCGATCCACGGACTTCCGAATGTGCGCGCGGGGTTGAGTCCTGAGGATAAAGTGGCACAGATTCGCGAATTTCAGTCGCGTGGGGCTAGAGTTTTGTTTATTGGTGACGGTGTCAACGACGCTCCCGCCCTCGCATGCGCCGATGCTTCGCTGGCAATCTCGGGAGGAAGCGGGCTGGCCGAGCAGTCCGCCATGGGTGAACTCGCAGGCGGCGACCTGCATGCGGTTGCCTATGCCATCACCCGCAGCCGCATGGCGATTCGCACACTGCGCCACAACCTGTGGTTTGCTGCGGCTTACAACATGGTCGCGATCTCCCTCGCAGCGGTCGGGGTTCTGCATCCCGTTGCAGCGGCGCTGATCATGCTCGTATCAAGCTTCACTGTGAGCACCCGCGCTCTGCAAAAAGAGAAAGTATTGCCGTCGCTCGCGCAAACCCGACCTGCGGTGAGTCCAAAACATCCCATGCCGTCCGCATCTTCAGTTCTCCTCTGCGCGGGCATCGCACTGCAAGGACCGATCATCGCTTACATGGGCGGCTTTGCCGGATGGACGGCAGCCGGCTTTGTGCTCTTGTTTTTGTTGGCAGCGGGAGTTTGTTTTTTTTGGTTGCGTCTGAGGCGTATCGACCAGCCCACGGAGATGGCACTGAGTATGTTCTCACTCGGCGGAGTGACCATGCTGGCTGGCTGGTGGGCCGACGCAGGCATGGCTCCAGTCGTCAGGGATGGCCTGTGTTTGTGCGGCTGCGCGGCGTCCTCCATGGGGCTTGGGATTTTTGCGAAACTGAACTGGATGACCGGCGGCATGGTCCTCGCGTCGATGCCGGCCTTGTTCATCAACTCTGAAATGATCTCGCGCCGCTGGCACCGCGCGACGCACTGGCTCGCTGGTGTCGCCGGGATGCTGATCGGAATGGAAGTCGCGATGTGGATCATGGCTCAGCTTCCGACCACGTTGCCGCAAGTGCATTTCTTTGCGACGTACGGCGCTATGGCATTCGGAATGTTAACCGGGATGTTTGCGGCGTGCACCGCGTGGTCCAAATATCTAAAAAAACCACAATGAGCGTGCAGGCGCCCGATAAACCCGCAGTTAGTGAAGCGGTCGCGAGAAATCGCATGATCCGGGAACGGCAGAAAGCTTCCGTTTTCTGGCGGATTGTTCATTTGCTCGGATCGCTGCAGTTGGCGCTTATCCTACTTTCGACCATTGCCATCGCCATCGCCATCGCCACATTTTACGAGAGTTCCTTCAGTGCGAAAATCGCCCAAGCCTACATCTACAAGGCGCCGTGGTTTATTTTCTGGCTTGGGATTTTATGTATCAACTTGTTCGCGGTTACGTTGACCCGCTGGCCATGGGAGAAAAAACACACCGGATTCATCGTGACGCACTACGGGATTATCTTGCTCCTGATCGGCGCCGTGGTCGGATCGCAAACCGGCTTTGAGGGAAACGTAACGCTCCATAAGGACGCGCAGCCGATCAATCGTATCACCACCAGCCGCAGCATCCTTCAAGTCGAAAGCCCAGCAGACGGTGCGATGTATGTGATGCCATTCGATGCTGAACTGCTCAGGCCGACCGAGAAGCGCCCGAAATCCGTGCCGGTTCCGGGTTCCGATATTGTGATCATGACGGACGCCTACAGCGGCAATTTAATCACAAAGCCCGTCTTGCAAGCATCCGCGAACCCGACTGCACGCACTGGAATTGACTTGGAATTCACGAGCGCGATGCTCAATCAGTCTTCGGAGATGCCCCTCGTGTTGCGCCCCGACGGCGGAATGGAGGAAGATTTTTTCGGGATGGCTACGGTAGCACTGCTGCCTTCCTTGCCGGATCGCTCGCCTCAGCAGATTTCCGAAACCCACATGGTTTTCGAGAAATTTGCGCCTGTCGTTCAGGCGGCTTCCGATCTGCGGACGGGCATTTCGGTGGTGCTAGGCGACGCCGGCCGCAAGATCACTCTGCGGTCTCCGGATGGAGTATCTGCGAGCTACGAAACCCAGGCCGTCATCGGAAAGTCTCTTCCGCTCGGATCAGCAAGTGTGCGCGTCGAATCGTACTGGCCCGATTTCAAAATGGAAAACGGATTCCCAAAATCCATTTCGGACCTTCCGAACAATCCCGCCGTGTTGGTGCGGATCGACGGTCCGCATTCGGTGAGCGGGGCGGAGGCTGGAGCCTCGGATCGGCCGATGTTTGAGCTCGCGCCGAATGCCGATGGCAGCGTGCAATATCAACTCAGCCGTCGAGGAATATCCTACGCGAGTGGGCGAATTGGGGTCGGTGAGACCATACCGCTTGGCTGGTCCGATTGGAGCGCGAAGCTCACTCAGATGTTTCCGAAGGCAGAGATTGCAAGCATCTCCGAGCCGGGGCAAGAGGACGTCGAGGGCATCCCGGGATTTCGCGCATGGTTGCGCGGACCGGATGGAACCAACGGCGAGGCGCGATGGGTCGAGTCAGGATCAATCCCAAACCTTGTGCTGGGCGATACCATCGTGCGAATCGGCTATGGCCTCGAACTCAAGCCGGTCGATTTCACGATTCGACTCAAGAACTTCGAAGTCCCAAGGTTTGAAGGCACCGAGACTCCTGCCAACTTCATCGCAACGGTCGAGTTTCAAGATCGCGCCACGGGAAAGACGAAGGAGGACATTGCCCGAATGAATAAACCTGCGAGCTGGCCAGGCGGCATAGTGGCTCACCTCACCGGATTCAACTATAAATTTTCTCAAGCGGAATGGAACCCCGATGATCTCGGTGAAACCACGCTTCAGGTGCTATACGACCCCGGTTGGCTCTTGAAGTGGACCGGATCACTCGCAATTTGCGCCGGGATATTCATCATGTTTTACATCCGTCCAAAGCGCGAACCTCTGAAATGATTAACACGATCCGTCACACCCTATTGTCGATTATCATCGTCTTGGCATCGGCGACCGCTCCTGCGCTCGTCGCTTCGGAGACGACGCTCGATCTCACGCCGTTGGAAAACCTGCCGATTCAGGAGGGTGGGCGAAAGAAATCATACTACGCGTTTGCAAATGAGCGGTTACTGGGAATTTCTGGCACCACGCGGTTGGAGTTCGATGGGAAACGCTACGACGGAATGGCCTTCACCACATCGCTTTGGTTGGAGCCGAATCTCTGGAATAAGCGAGCAGTGATTCTGGTTGATAATCTAGATCTGAAGCGCGCCGCGAATCTCGACATCAAACAAAAGCGATTTTCGCACGACGAACTCGCCGATAACCCGGCCTTCGTAAAGCTTTTGGAGCAAGCGGAAGTCGCGAAGCGTGAAACGAAAGGAGGCCGTTTGCAAGGGCTGAACCGAAACGTCGAAAAGGTGGGATTGCGCCTCGCCGATTTTGAATCCCTTCGCAATGGCAGTCTCTATCGGGTCGTCGCCAACTCGGCTGGCGAGAAGGCACCGTGGATGACCATTGCTCCTGAAGATAAGATCTTTTCGCAGTTCAAATCCGCGTACCTCAGCGGGGACAGGGCGGCATTTTCCGATGCCTCCAAAACGTTCGTGGAGGCACTTAATGCGATTTTACCGGAGTTCCACCCTCCGACCTGGAAGTTGGAACTGGAAACGATCTACCAGATGATGCATCCGATTCGCTGGGCTTGGATTTGCTATCTTGCCGGTGGGATCGTGCTGGCACTCACATGGATTCGCGCGCAGAGACTCGGTTATGTCGTCGGTTGGAGTTTGGTAACGATAGGCCTTTTGCTCCAGATTGCTGGATTCATTGCACGAATCGTCATTTCCGGCCGCCCTCCGGTCACCAATATGTATGAATCGGTGATTTGGGTCGCCTTCGGGACGGTGCTTTTTGCCCTCATTTTCGAGACGATTTACCGTACGCGCTGGGTCTTAGTAGGAGCAGTGCCGGTCGCAGTCGTGTCGCTGATTTTGGCTGATTCGCAACCGGTCGCGTTGGACCGCTCGATCCAGCCGCTGGTTCCGGTTTTACAGAGTAACTTTTGGCTAACCACGCACGTTCTAACGATCACGTTGAGTTACGCGGCGTTCCTCCTCGCTGTGGGCGTGGCCCACATCGCGCTGGGACACGTGATGTTCCGACGCACTCCTTCGCCCGCACTTTACAACTACATCTACCGCACGCTCCAAGTCGGGGTGCTTCTTCTCGCCGTCGGCACAATCCTGGGAGGTGTTTGGGCCAACTATTCATGGGGTCGATTTTGGGATTGGGATCCCAAGGAAACATGGGCGTTGATCGCACTACTGTCATATCTCGTCATCCTCCATGGACGCATCGCCGGTCGATGGGCTGGATTTGGTCTGGCGGTCGGCTCCATTCTTGGATTCATGACCGTGGTGATGGCATGGTATGGCGTGAACTTCGTCCTTGGCGTCGGTTTGCACAGCTACGGATTCGGATCCGGCGGGTTCGGCTACGCGATCGCATACATCATTTTTGAAGTCGCATTCATCGCATTTGCTGTTTTCCGGAAATACACCGCGCCGGAAATCTCCAAATCCAAACCATCCATTCCAGTTTCCGTAGCGTAATAACGCTGCAATGCAAAATTTCCTTATCACTGGTGCATCGGGTGGGATCGGTCTCGCTTTGGCGGAAAAGCTCGATTCCAGAGGCGTAAATCTGACGCTGACTGGGCGATCCGTTGGCCCGCTCAAGGAGCGTTTTCCGAATGCCACGGTCATCGCTGCCGACCTGATCGCGCCGAAAGAGGCCGCGAGAGTCGTCCAAGAAGCAGCGGCGGCGATGGGCTTGATCGACTGCGTGATTCACCTCGCAGGGGTCGGACTGATCAAGTCCGCAGCCGAGACGAGCGACGCTGAGTTTTCCAGGATCGTCAATATCAACCTCCGGGCATCATTCTTGATCGCTCAGGCAGCATGCAAAACGATGGCCGAGCAAAAACATGGCCTATTCATTACGGTTCCGGGCATCCTCGGGAAAGCAGTGATGAAAAATGCGGCTGCGTATAGTGCTAGCAAATTTGGCGTAACCGGACTGATCAAGTCGTTTGCGCAGGAATATGCTCGGTCTGGCATCCGGTTTTCGCTGCTATTCTTGGGAGGAGTGGACTCGACCTTCTGGGATCACCTCGAGATGAAGGTGCAGCGGGAAAAAATGATCCCGTGCTCTGTGGCGGCGGATTTGATTTTACAGTCGGTGGACGCACCCTCGCACCTAGTGCTCAGCGAAATCGTGATGCAACCCGAGAGCCATCAACTGGTGTAAACCGCCCGCACGAGGTCTCGTGCGCGTTCCCTCGGCAGCACGCCGGATTGCATCTGGTTCATCACATACGCGAATCCGATTCCCGACGCAGGATCTGCAAACGCAAGGCTCCCACCGGCACCTGGGTGACCAAATGCATTGAGTGTCGGACCGAATGTTTCGCGCGTTTTTTTCCCGTCAGCATCCAGCGGATCTAACATGAACCCCGCTGCGAAGGCGGTCTCCACGCGCAGCACCTCGTCCAGGCCCTGACTGATTCGGTTACTTGCCTGCTGAAAGACATGCGGTGTCACCCATCCGCTGCCGGACGTGCTGCCTGACGCAGCCAACCCGGCATAAAACCGAGCGAGCGAGACAGCATCGGATATACCACCAAACGACGGAATTGATGCGGACCTCATGGCTGGAGAATTCATCGGCGTAACGCCTGGCACTCCTGCGGGTGCTGAGAACGACTTCCGAGTGAGAGATGTCGGAGCGTTCATCGCGGCAATAAACGGGTCGTTCTCATCCGGGCAGCCCGAGGCCTTCGGTGGTAGCATTTGAGCGACACGCTCATGATGCTCAACCGGCAACCCGATCCACAAATGGAGCCGATGTGGTTCACGAAAAGTGAGTTCCCAATACGCCCCGAGGCTCTCAGCCCCCGAAAGTCTGCGTACCATCTCATCGAGGAGAAACCCGAAAACCCGGGGACCGTAGGCGTGAAAAGTCCCAGCCTGCCACAAGCGTGGTTGATTCTCGATAGCGCGCACGACGCTTTCATGGTCGAGCACGGATGCTGAGGCATCGTCGATAGCACTGAGCCCGGCCCGATGCGACAGCACATCACCCACTGTGATATCGGCCTTGCCACGGTCTGCAAAGGCAGGCCAAAACTCGCACACCCGGCTGTCGAGACCATATCCCGCAGTTTCCAAAGCATGTAGTAGGCAGGCACTCGCTGGTCCCTTGGTGGCAGACCAGATCAAGACGATGGTTTCATCCGTCCATGGTTTCGTCCGCGCCAAGTCCACATGTCCGACATTTGCTACCGCCAGAACTTCATCACTCCGGCATACCGCCACGGATGCTCCGACCTCGATCCCGGCAGCGTGGTTTCGTTCCAACACCGTTGCCAAGCGTCCCTGCAAGCCGTCGAAAGCGATCATGATATAAAGTCAGCGACCGTTCTCAAATCCGGATCATGTTTTGCGATTTCACGGAATTTTTCATCCATCCGAAAACTGATGAGAAGCGCATGTTGAGCATCCTCCACATTGCCGAGCACAGCGTCATAGCAGCCCAGGTTGTAGTAATAGGTGGCTTCCCGCAGTAGGGTCGCAGGGCCTGATAATAACATGGCTTTTGCTTCCTCGGTCCGCCCAAGTTCATGGAGGCAAAATGCGCCGTGGATATAACCTGTCGTCAGCTCTGAGTTGCATGCGCGCAGAGCATCGCAGACCTCAAGGGCATCTGACCAACGTCGGCATCGCATAACAATGAACAAGCGCATGTGCAGCGTCTCCTCGCAACTACGCAGCTCCGGACTGACCTCATCCAGCTCCCGCAGAGCCTCGTCATACATCTCCAGCTCGATGTATCCTTGCGCTGCCAGCAAACTCCGCTCCAATGTCATGCTCCACCATTGCGCGGCGCGCGCTAAAAATCAATTATACCGAAAAAAGTTTTGCATCCCGGTCCGACCGGATCACCGATAGGAAATTGGCGGTGTGATGCAACAGACTCCCCCGGTTGCGCTCCCAATTTTTCATGACATTCGCTTCACTCTCCGCTAACAACCTCAGGAAATGCGGTTGCGCCGCAGTATTCTATGAATCCCTCCTACGAACATCAGGACAATATTCACTACCGCGAGTATAAGATTTTACTCCAACCTCAGCGATTCTTTTCGCCGGAGCGATTTGAGGACTACTGGAAAACCGTATCGGCCATCGCGGATGCGCATGGTGTGAAGGTGCATACCGAAGAGCACGCATTTCACCGTTTAGTTCGGGAGGTTTTGTTCTACGACACCCCGGAGTTTGATCTTTATCGAAACGCATTCATCCTGCGCAAACGCACGTTTTACAAGGACGGTTGGCCGCTCCAAGACCATGAATTGGCGATAAAGTTCCGTCATTCTGATTTCGCTTCAGCGGCCGCAGTCGATGTGTATCCGCTTCTTCAAGGGGAGGCGCGGATTAAGTTCAAAGACGAAGTGCTCCCAATGAAAGACAAGCTGGGGGGAATCCGGAGTCTGTATTCGCACAACTGCGTCCTAACCTCACCGAAAGTGATACTCGATCAAGGCCTTGCCGACGTGGCATCGGTCTTTCCTGCGCTGGGCAAGCTGCCCATCGAACCCCGCACCCGCATCGAACTGGTAAACAAAGTGGCCGTCGAAGAGGTTCAGGTCGAACCCGGGCACTTTGACTTCGGACACGGGCTGGCGGCGAAAGCAACGATTGCGATCTGGAGAAATCGGGCATCGGAGGAGTCCCTAGTCGGGGAGTTTGCCTTTCAAGCAAAGTTTCACCGACTCGACGAAATTCATACAAAGGCGAAGCAAAAGTCAGAGGACTTTTTCCGCGCCGTGCAGACGCTAGCGCCTGAGTGGGTGCTGCTTGGCACCACTAAGACAGCGATGGTTTACGGCATTACCGGTGCCGCGACTCCGAATCATGAAGGTTGAGGCACCCGGAGTTCCTCAAAGTGCGAATCCAAGAATCACGCTCTGGGAGATATTCCTTACATTCTTCGTAATCGGCGCGACAAGTTTCGGCGGAGGTGTGGTTGCTTATCTGCGAAACAGCCTCGTAACAAAAAAGGCATGGCTCGACGAAGATGGATTCATGGCCGCACTCGAGATCTCGCAAGCGTTACCCGGGCTAAACGCCACGAATATGTCCGTCATCGTGGGCGACAAACTCCACGGCCCACTCGGTGCTGCGCTAGCATTCCTAGGCATGACACTGCCAGGTGGAATCATGGTACTTGTCCTCGGCGTTGCTTACGCATCCAACCAAAACAACGCCGAAGTAAACGCGATCCTGAAGGGAGTGGGTGCCGCATCAGTCGGCCTACTTCTGGCAGTGACGCTTCAGATTGGCCATAAGCAACTCGAGAAGATCGGAGATTTAACTATCGTCGCGGCCACCCTGCTCTTGGTGAGTTTTCTTCACGTCTCACTGGTTGTTGTTCTACTGACGGTCGCACCAATCGCGATCTGGCTCTACCGCCCACGCCCCGCATCGAAAGGAGCTCAACCTTCATGAGCGGGCAACTGCTGCAGCTACTCGGGATTTTCTCGCTACTTTCGATCCTGTCCATTGGCGGAGGCACGGCAGTCCTTCCGGAGATGCGCGAGATGACCGTGGTTCAGGAAAAATGGCTCACCGATGCAGAGTTCCGCGACGTCTATAGCATCGGCCAGATTGCACCCGGCCCGAATATGCTCATGGTTATTGTGCTCGGCTACAAGGTATCTGGGTTTGCAGGTGCGGCTGTCGCTTTTGCGGGCTTCTTTTTGCCTTGCTGTCTTATCGCATGGGGCACCTGCCGAGTCTGGAACCACTTCGAAGGTTCGCCATGGCGATTGGCGGTACAGCGTGGACTCGCGCCACTGGTCGTGGGTCTCATGGCGGCCGGCATGGTGGCAATTGCACGCACTGCCATCGTCGGCTTTGAAACGACCGTACTGGCCGTCATCGTTTTCGCCGCACTTTACTTCGGAAAAAAGGTAAATCCCGCGCTCCTGATACTAGGCGGCGGGGTCTGCGGGTGGATCTTTATGCGGTGAGTAAACAGCCCCGACTTATTGAATCTCACGGACGTGAATAGCGTCGAAGCGATCTTCTCCGGCCTGCAAATCGCTGATGACGATCAGGCGATCACCCGTGACGGCAAGCCCCATCTTTTTCATCAAATTTTCTGCGTTGGCCACTGTATGGTCAGCGCGTGCTTCGAACGGTAGTTTGATCGCGTGCGTCCCCCAATTGAGTGACAAGCGACGCACCACCTCCTCGGATGGAGCAAATGCGTAGATCGGGGAATTCAATGGGCGCAAGTGACTCGCGTAGTCGGCCATTATGCCACGTCGGGTGAAGACAACCAGTTTGGCGTTGGTGAATGAGTTAGCCATCACGATGGCTGCTTTGACCAGCTTCTGACGGGGATCGTCGATTATGGCATTGTCAGCAAATTGCGCGCCGCCGCTCAGCTCGATCCTACGGGCTACGCGATCCAAGATACCCACACACTGCACGGGATACTTTCCGACCGTGGTTTCGCCGCTGAGCATCACTGCGTCGGCCTGCTCGAATACAGCATTCGCAACGTCGGTGATTTCGGCGCGCGTGGGCAGAGGGTTTTCGATCATCGACTCCAGCATGTGGGTGGCAACGATGACGGGACGCCCATAATGCATGCATTGTTTGACGATGCGACGCTGGATGATCGGCAGATCTTCGAGTGGACATTCCACGCCTAGATCTCCGCGGGCTACCATGATGGCGTCGGCGGCCTGAATGATTGAATCAATCGTTTTGACGGCGTGCTGGTCCTCAATCTTAGCAATCACTGCTGCGTGGCTGCCGTGTGATCGCAGAGCTGCCCGCAGTTCTTCCATGTCTGAGGCCTCACGACAAAAACTCAGAGCCACAAAGTCGACCCCTACCTCTGCGCCGAGGGCGATGTCCGCATGATCTTTTTCGGTGAGTGGCGGCAGATTCACTTTCACGCCGGGCAAGTTGATGTGACGGCGGGAGCCGAGTTGCCCCTTTGTTAGGACCTCGCAGCGGATTTTATTATCGTGCTTCTTGAGGACTTTGAGGTGGATTACGCCATTGTCCACGAGCACGGTATCCCCTTCCGCAATGTCGTGGATCAAACCGTCGTAGTTTACATCAACCGAGTAGTTCTCTTCACTCCGTGCACCACGCACGGTGAACTCCAGTATATCGCCCGGGTGAAGATCGAGTTTCACATCGAGGTCCCCGGTGCGAATTGCAGGCCCCTGAGTATCGAGCAAAATCCCCGTATTTGTTCCGAGTTCTGCCGCACATTCACGAATCGTCCGCGACACCTTGCGCACCCAGTCATGCGGTGCATGGCTCATGTTGAGGCGGAAAATATTCACGCCGGCGCGAATCAATGACGTAACCATTTCCGCGGATTCTGTGGCTGGTCCAAGTGTTGCGATAATCTTAGTTTTCCTGAGCATGCGTTCAGAAATGGTATTCTTGGACGGATTGCAAGCGCATTGAGGTTAAGCATTCAGCGCGGAGCGATAGATAGATTACGGCGCACTGAGAGTTTCGAGTTTGTTGCGGCAAGCCAATCCGCTTTGCAACGTGAGTGGATTGCGATAGCAATGGCTGATGCAGCGAAGATGGATATTGCCCGCGGCGGTTGATGGGAGTGCCGTGAGGACACTGTCGCGGGAGCTAGGGGTCCCTCGCTTTGTGGCTGAGTTTTTGGTCCGCAGAGAGTTTCACACTCCTGAGCTGGCCTCGTTGTTTCTTCAACCCCGGTTGAGGTCGCTAACTGATCCGAATCTCCTGCCTCAGATGCCTGCAGCGGTGAAGCGAATCGAGTCTGCGCTGCGCAACAACGAATCGATCGTTCTTTTTGGTGACTACGACGTGGACGGCGTTTCAGCGCTGGCAGTCCTCTACCGCACGCTAATGGCGTATGGTGCGCGCGTGCAGTGTTTTTTGCCCCTGCGAGCGGAGGAAGGTTACGGATTGAGCGAAGCTGCCGTGGCACGCTGTCTGCGCGAGCATCAACCACAGCTCCTCATTGCAGTCGATTGCGGCACCAGCTCGACGACTGAAATCGACAGCATGGTAGCGGCAGGGGTGGATGTGATCGTTCTGGATCATCATGAACCAGGAGCGAAACTTCCGAATTGTAGCGCATTGGTGAATCCGAAGGTGGACGGAGAGGAGTTTTCCTACCTTTGCAGCGCCGGGATCGCATTCAAAACGGCGCACGCCCTCTTGAAATCGTCCCCGCTCCCCGGATTTGATCTGAAGGAATTGCTCGATCTCGTCGCGCTGGCCACCTTGTGCGATCTGGTTCCGGTGGTCGCAGAAAACCGCATTCTTGTGCGCCATGGACTTCAACAAATGGCTGTCACGCGGTGGCCCGGGCTCGCAGCGCTCATGGCTGTCGCCGGGGTAAGACCTCCAGTTTGCGGAGCAGATGCGGGATTCCGGCTCGGACCGCGAATCAACGCGGCCGGCCGACTGGGCACTGCATGGGACGCGTTGAACCTGCTCCTAACGAACAATCCATCGGAGGCCACAGCGATTGCGGCCAAGCTGGAGTCCAGCAACCGGGAGCGACAAAATGTGGAACGAGCGGTCGGTCGTGAAGTCGAGGAATGGATAAGCACGCATTTCGATCCAACCCGCCACGCCGCCATTGTGGTGGGGGCGAGGGAGTGGCACACGGGGGTGCTTGGGATCGTCGCATCCCGTGTGATGCGCCAGCACCACCGCCCGTCGCTCATCATCGGATTCGACGAGTCGGGTGCGGGGCGCGGCAGTGGTCGGAGTGTCGAAGGTATGTCCATGGTCGATGCGCTTGGCCGATGCGCGGATTTTTTGGAGCAGTTTGGAGGACACGAAATGGCCGCTGGCGTCACGCTTCATGAGTCGCGCTTCGAGGAATTCCGTGCTGCATTTGAGGACGCCGCCCGCAATCTCACCACGCCGGAAATGCTGGTTCCACGCTTACATCTTGACGCCGAACTCCATCTCGATGATTTCACTGACGCGTTCATGGAAGCACAGTTCGCCCTTGAGCCATTCGGAAATTCAAACACGCAGCCGGTGTTGTTTACGCGCAACGTGACGCCACTTGCGGCTCCGCGAGTCATCAAAGAAAAACACCTCCGCTTGCAGTTCCCGGCCGGGCGACAACGCATTGATGGCATTTTCTTCAACGGCGCCACGCCCGCCCTCCCACGGCCGCCGTGGGATATCGCGTTTCACCTTGAGCGCAACGCATACAACGGGAGGGTTACCCCACAATTGCAAATCCTCGACCTCCGGGCTTCCCAGTGAAACTGCCACCCGACGCCGCGGTCGCAGACCAAACGCGGATTCCAAAATCGCGGCTCGCCGGCCTCCGCAAACTCGGGATTCAATCCCTCGGTGATTTGGTATTGCACTATCCGAAGCGGCACGAAGATCGCAGTCGCTTCACGAGATTTCCCACCGAGTCAACCCGCGAGCCCGTTCTGATTCAAGGTGACATCGTCAAAACGGGTTTCCTGCCATTCGGAAAATGGCGTCGCGGCTTTGAAGTGATCATCCAAGAGCAGGCTGGGGATGCACTCTCGAACCAAGTCACGCTGCGGTGGTTCAACATGCCTCACCTCTCGAAATCCTTGTCGGTGGGGTTTTCGGTCGTGGCGTTCGGAAAGGCAAAATTACGCGGAAGAAAAGTTCTCATCGATTTTCCGGAGTTCGAGTTGCTCGACGAGAGCGAAGAATCATTGATTCATCTCAATCGGATCGTTCCCATTCACCCGGCTGCGGAAGGCATCTCGCCCAAAAAACTCCGAGAGATGATTTTTCATGCACTGGAAGTCACCGATCTCGCCGCAATCCCGTCAATGCTGCCAAATCCCGAGGCCGGAGATGACCGAGCACGGATGCTGCACGACATCCATTTCCCCGCGTCAGAGGCTGAGCTTGCAGTGGCACGCAAAGCCCTTGTTTTCGAGGAGTTCTTTCAGATGCAAGTGCTGCTCGCATCGCGACGCGTCGAGATCGCGTCGGCGCCGATGTCCGCGAAAAAATCTAACGGTCGACTCCTTGCGACGTTTTTGGATCAGCTTCCATTTTCGCCAACTGGTGCGCAATCACGCGCGATTAGTGCCATTCGAGACGGGATGGCATCACCGTCCCGCATGCATCGACTACTCCAAGGAGACGTCGGCAGCGGAAAGACCATGGTTGCCGCTGCCGCAGCGATCATCGCGCTGGAGGCCGGTTTCCGAAGTGCGCTTCTCGCGCCCACACAGATCTTGGCAGAGCAGCACTGGCAAACATTTCAAAGTTGGTTGGAGCCCCACGGGGTGCAAGTCGCACTGCGCACCGGCACAAGGTCCGAATCGCTCATGCCGGATGCACCCGATTTATTTCATCGCGGAGCGCCCGCTCCGCATCACTTTCCGGGGGCACCTCAGGTGATTATTGGAACCCATGCGTTGCTCTACGGCGATGTTACCATCCCGGACCTTGGGCTTATCCTCATCGACGAGCAGCACAAGTTCGGGGTGAGACAGCGCGCAAAACTCGCTGCGGCCCACCCGACAGCGGATATCCTCGTTCTTACAGCCACTCCGATCCCACGCACCCTTGCTCAAACCGCTTACGGCGACCTCGATGTCACCACACTCGACGAACTCCCAACGGGACGAGGGAAGATCATCACGGGAGTTCGGCCAGCATCAAAGTTGAAGGACGCAGCGAAGTTCATTCGCAGCCAGATTGAATCAGGACGGCAGGCATTCGTTGTTTATCCACTCATCGATGAGTCCGAAAAAGTTGCGTCTAAAGCGGCGAGCGAGGAATTCGAAAAATGGGTCGCGGAGCTATCACCGCTCCGCTGCGCATTGCTGCATGGCCGGATGGATTCCGACGAAAAAACCCGGATCATGGAGGCATTCCGAGGCCACCAAACCGATGTCTTAGTGGCGACTACCGTGATCGAAGTCGGCATCGATGTGCCCAACGCAACGATCATGCTCATCGAAAATGCCGAGCGTTTCGGGCTCTCGCAGCTTCACCAGCTCCGTGGGCGCATTGGACGCGGTGCTCATACCTCATATTGCATCTTGGTGCCCGGAAACTCAGACCCTGATGTCATTGAGCGACTCAAAGTGCTTGAGTCGACGACCGATGGATTCGCCGTTGCGGAAGCCGATCTGCGGCTTCGTGGGCCGGGGGATATTCTTGGGACCGCACAGACGGGGCTGCCCCCGCTCAGGCTCGGTGATCTGTCGCGCGACTCCGACACCTTGGCAGCTGCTCGCCGATCCGCAGTTGCTATTTTCCAAGCCGACCCGAAACTGGAGAGGCCGGAAAACCAAAGACTCAAAACCTGGATTTCCGGACGCCGCATCGCCGTCGAGATGGCCGATGGGTGAGCAAGCATTTAGCTCAAAGCTGCCTGCACCGCATTAACGAGAGGCAAGCTTCTCGATCACCGCGACGAAATCTGGGATCCTGATCGGCTTGGCGAGAAAGCCGTCCATACCCGCTTCAGTGCAGCGCTGGCGGTTGTTATCCATCACGTCCGCTGAGAGCCCAAGAATACAGGCCCTTCGCCCGGTCTGCTTCTCTAAATCACGGATCTTCTGAGTGGCTTCACATCCGTCGATTCCGGGCATGAATACATCCATGAGGATCAACTGATAGTCTTTAGCCGCGGCCATCTGCACCGCCTGTTCGCCGTGGGAAGCTGTATCCGCATCGTAGCCCATCTTGGAGAGCAACCGGCACGCAAGCAGCCGGTTGGTGGCCACATCATCCACAACAAGAATTTCCATGGGAGATTCACCCGCAAGGTGAGGGACTTTTCTTACGACCGGTTCTTCTGGAGTTTCTTCGTCGTCACTGAGAGCTCTAGAGCGAATAAAAAACGAAAACGTCGAGCCTTTACCGAGGGTGCTTTCGACGGTGAGGTCCCCCTGCATCAATCGGCACAACTTGCGCGAAATGCTGAGCCCCAAGCCAGTCCCGCCAAAGCGGCGATGCACGGATCGATCCGCTTGATCAAAGGGCTCAAAGATCTGCTCGAACGCCGATTCAGCAATCCCGATACCCGTGTCCTCCACGTCGAAACACAGCGTCACATCGTCAGCCTCTACTGGACAGGACTTCAACCGCACTTCGATCCGGCCTTCACTCGTAAACTTCACCGCATTTCCCAGAATGTTCAGCAGGATCTGGCGGAGCCGCTTCGCATCCAACAAAACCACGGACGGGACGTCGGAGGCGATCACGAGATCGAGCGAAATACCCTTCTCCGCGACACTGCCTGAGATCGAGGTAATGACCTCTGCCACCATCGTGCGGATCGCGACAGGGGACAGATCAAGCTCCAGATGGCCTGATTCGATTTTTGAAAAGTCGAGAATGTCGGAGATCAGGTCGAGCAGCACCTTACCGCTGTTGCGAATGATCGATGTGGTCTCACGAAAAAGCTTCGGATCTTGCTCATCCACGAGGATATCCGCGAATCCAATGATGCCATTGAGCGGTGTGCGCATTTCGTGGCTCATCACTGCGAGAAACTCGGATTTTGCTGCACTCGCTTTCGCCGCCCGAACTTGAGCGATCTTAGCGTCTTCCATAAGGCTGATCGTGATTCGTTGGATCCGACGCAGTTCCTCAGTTTGCTTTTTGAACTCCGCATTAGCGGCGATAAGCGCTTGGTTCACCTCCCACCGCGTCAGCGAGCTTCCAATAGCTGAGGCCGCGGCTTCTAGCATTCGCAGTATCGGAGGGGTCCACACGCGACGTTCCCGACAGTTGTCGAATCCCATGAATCCCCAAAACTCAGACGCCCGCATCACGGGGAGCGTTGCAATGGTCTTGATTTCCTGGCTCTCCAAAGTGCTGCGCATGGGCTCGCTTTCCTCATCCGTGAAAGTGAGAAACGGTCGTCCGATCGAGAGACCCCGGTATAAACCGGCGAAGTCGGGATGGTACGGTGTATTTTGCAAGGCGGGGTTGTCGATCTGGCGCGAGACTCCTTCGGCGACCCACTCGAACACCTGCGAAAAAACTTTCTCACCGGTTTTGGGGCAGGTGCCATTTTCGAAAAGGTAGACGCGATCTACGCGCGCAGCTTCGCCTAAAATCCTCAACGCAGCATTGACGCCCTCATCAATCGATGGCATCTCCGCCAAGCACTGCATCATCGAGGCAAGCCCTGCGAGCAAGCGCGATTCTTCAGAATCAGTTTGGTTCAAGCTGGACTCCAGAGGTTTCATACACTGGCGGACGGTGAAGCTGTTTGCACAGCGCATCTATTTCCTGTTTAAGCTCAAGGACACGATCCTCGCGGCCCATCATGGCCCCCGTGATGCGCTGGAGATCATCTAAACTCTCCGCCATTACGCGCTCACTTTCCTTTCTTGCAGACACGTCCTCGAAAGTGAGCACCACTCCGCTTGCCCATGGGTAAAGTGACAATCGAATCCATCGCAACGAATCAGCGTGCGGACATTGGATCTCACTACTCATTGATTTTCCGGACTGCATGACGGTGACACAGTTCGAGATGCATAGTTGCATATCGCCAAGACCGCGCAGAGTGCTCAATGCGACGCCTGCCAATGGAGCCGCCGCCGAATCTAGGTATCGCACCGCGGCGGCATTCGATGCGGCGACGCGGAAATCCAAGATGTCTCCATTTTCGCGGATCGGAGTGACGGCTAGCACGGCCTCGCCCACGGAATACAGCACGCTTTCGAGCAGCTCATGTTCGGCCACCACGTCATTGTGAACCTGCGCGAGCGTTGAGAGCATTCGGTTGGTCGTATCCGCAACTCTCGCAATCTCATCCCGGCCTTGCACACGAACCCGGAGGTTTTCGTCCCTTGTATCGACCACGGCTTGCAAATCGCTATCAAGTGCCAGCACCCGCCTCACTACAAGAAGCTCGAATCCGATCGCGCACAGCACGACAAACACACCCACGGCGCAAAGGGCCAGTATCCGTAAGTTCTTTTTGACTTGCTGCAACGCCGCAAACAGACGATTCGGCAGGTGAACGTAAAATCCCACATCACCTCCATCTATGGCGGATAGAAAGAAAACAGATGCCGTGTTCTCCGATGCTTCGTTGGAATCTCCTTCCGCAACTTTCGGAATAATCGCGCTGCCGGGTCCAAGCAAGGGGTCGTTCTGCTCTACGACTCTATCATTCTCTGACGGTTGACGGACTGCGCCCTGAGGGATCACTGAAACGCGAGCGCCCATCAACTCACCAATGGAAACAAGCCGCTCCTCAGTCAATGGCTCGACAAAAACAAGCCATCCGGGAGAAATGCCCGTCTGCTCTGACGCCAACACGGGATGTGCCGTGATGAAAAATCTCTCACCGTTCTGACCTGCGTGAAGACCTCCTTGGGGAGCATCAACCAGCAGACCACTTCCAGCAACGTCCGAAACATCTAGCTGATCGACGATGCTGGGATCCGCTCCGTTCGCTACTTGCTGACCAATGAGAGCCATTTTCCTATCGAAGGCGAGAACCATTCCAGCTCCGCCGCCATATTCCGGGGACCCAAAATTGTAAGAAAGGAAGTCCGGCCGCGTGCCTTCAAAAAATGCGAGTGCATCGTCCCATTCGCTATTGTCCTTCGCGTAAGCGATTCGTGTTTCCACCAGCATCGACACTTGGAGAGCCATGCGCTCAACCCGATCGAGTGCCACTTGATCCTCGAGCGCACGAAACGATTTGGTGAACGCGATGTTCGCGATCATCAGACTAGGAAGCATCAAAACCGCAGCGATCAGAATGATTCCAAGAAACAACTTTGCTCGGATCGACACCCCGCTCACAAAAGCGTGCCCTTCGGAGCGAATCCTAAAAGCTTGCGACGTATTCATTCAGAACGTGGGCAGCACATGCGGCACTACTCGACCATCCAGGATAAGATTGCCTTTTGTGCGTGAAGGCGGTTTTCGGCTTGCTGAAAAATCGTGTCTGCGTGCATCTCGAGCGCGTCTTCGGTGATCTCTTTCCCCCGATAGGCTGGGAGGCAATGCATGACGAGCGCATCGGGCACGAGCGCAATGAGATCTGCATTGATCTGATACCCGGACAGTTGAGCCATCCGAAACGCGGCTTCATCCTCCTTGCCCATGCTCACCCACACATCGGTGTAAAGCACATCCGCACCGGCAGCGGCTGCCGAAAGGTCCGTTGTCACGATGACATTCCCGCCTGCCCGCGCGAGCAAATCTGCGGGCGGTTGGTAATTGACCGGTGCAGCGATGCGAAGTTCAAAGCCCAATCGCGCCGCCGCCCAGATGTAGGACCTCGCCATGTTGCAATCGCCATCGCCAATGAAGCAAATCTTGAGATTATCGAGAGATCCCCGCAGTTCCATAATGGTGAACAGGTCCGCGAGGATCTGACAAGGGTGCTCCTCGTCGGTGAGCGCGTTTACCGTCGGAATGCCGCTAAATCTCGCAAAATCCTCCACATCTTGCTGTTCAAACGTGCGAATGACCGCCCCATGGATCATGCGACCCATTACGCGGGCCGTATCTTTGATCGGTTCGCCCCGGCCGAGCTGGATGTCATTTGCCGACAGGAACATCACGTCGCCGCCGAGTTCGCGAATCCCGACTTCAAAACTCACGCGCGTACGGGTCGAGGATTTGGCAAACATGATTGCCCAACATTGATGCCGAAGCGGATGCGCGGAATGCTGCCCACGCTCGGCTTTCATGACTCCACTGCGCTCGACGAGCGACAAAATCTCCGACTTGGTCAAAGACTCGATTGATAGCAAGTTCTTCACCGAGCATTTCTTATCGAGGCGACTGGCCACATGCAAGCATTGTGAAAGCCAATACCCCCCCGGGGATTCACTGATTCGCTCATTTCGGTAGCGCCGCTGGGCTTGAGCAAGGAGCGAAATAGGAAGTCTTTGGCGGAGGCTTCCTATTTGTAAATTTTGTCGCATGTCGGAGTGAATGCTTGACATCACTGCCCGAACCTCTACTCTCTCACCTCCCGTTTACTACAAATCAATCGATCTCGGAATATGGCACACACAGAAGTTATCCTTACGCAAAATCTTTCGCCGCTCGGAGCAGAGGCGGATATCGTCCGCGTTCGTCGCGGCTACGCTCGCAATTTTCTTTTCCCAACCGGTAAAGCACTAGAAGTCAACGCTGGCACCCTGCGCTCGATCAACCATCTCAAAATGAAGCGCGCGGAGCGTGAAGCTCGTGAGATCACGGCTGCCGAGGAACTCGCGTCACGCATCCAGAAATTGAAGCTGACATTCACGCTGGAAACCGGCGAAACCGGCAAGGCCTTCGGCTCCGTCACCGCTAAAGATATCTCCGAGCGGGTGAACGCAGAGCTCAAAAACTTCGAACTCCCACGTCACGCGATCACGCTCGAAAAGGGAATCAAAGAAAGCGGCGAACACGAAGTGCTCGTTAAGCTCCACGCCGATGTGACAGCGAAACTGAAAATCAAAGTTTCCGCTTCCTCAGTTGACGCAGAACCATCCGAAAAGGATGAGTCTGCACCCTCCAAGCGATCCGCTTAAGCAGAGCGCAGCCCGGCCTGACACATAGGCCAACTGTTTTCATGCCTACATTCCCAGACGGGGACTTGAAGCCAAAACCGCCGGAGGGGCGGGAAGGTAAACGGTCGAAGAAGCCCGCTGCGGAAGCGACTCGGGCCGCTTACCTCACGGACATCCATCGTGCCTTGCCGCAGGCCATGGATGCAGAAAAGGGCGTTCTCTGCTCTGCGTTGTTATCACCGAACGAGGTGATGGGAGACTGCGTCGAGCGACTCACGGAGAAACATTTCTATCATCCACCGCATCAGGTGCTTTTCCTGATGCTCGTTGAGATCTGGAAAGAGAACAAGCCGGTTGATTTCATCACGCTCACGCAGGCGCTGCAGGACAAGAACCTCTTGGACCAAGCGGGCGGGGCGGCTGCGATTTCGGAGTTGTTTACATTTGTTCCGACTGCTGGCAACGCCGGATACTACCTCGACATCCTGCACGAGAAGTTTCTCCTTCGCGAGATGATCTCGACGTGCTCCGAGTTTTCCGGGCGGTGTTACGAAGAACAAGGGGACGTGAAAATGCTCCTCGACGAGGTGGAGGCCCGGGTTTTGCAGATCGGCGAGGAGCGCTTCAAAGGGGAGTTGCCCGAGATGAAGCAGCACGTGCTGGCTGCGATTGCCGAAATCGAAAACCTCTACAAAAACAAGGGTGGCCTAACGGGACTCTCGACGGGGTTCAGCGAATTAGACAAAATGACTGGCGGCATGCGTGGAGCTGAGATGTTCGTCATCGCAGCCCGTCCGTCGATGGGGAAAACCGCTTTGGCAATGAACATCGCCGAGCATGTGGCCATCGATCTAAAAAAACCCGTGGGTGTTTTCAGCCTGGAAATGAGCAGCAGCCAACTCGTTCAGCGGTTGCTCTGCTCGAACGCCCGTGTGAATTTAAAAAAGATTCGCGACGGATTTCTTAGCCAGACCGACAGTAACAAAATCTACCGCGCTGCAAAGTCACTCGTCGATAGCCAGATTTTCATCGACGACACACCGGGCATCAGCATTCTCGAACTCCGCGCTAAAGCGCGCCGCATGCGCCAGCGCAACGGGATCGAACTGGTCGTCATTGATTACCTTCAGCTCCTGAAGTCACATTCGCGCCGCGCGCAAGACAATCGACAAATCGAGATCGCCGAGATCTCTAGTGGTGTGAAGGCGCTTGCGAAGGAGTTGAACATCCCGGTGATCGTCTTGGCCCAGCTCAACCGAAATGTGGAAAGTCGCTCCGGCGCTAGCAAAGGGCGGCCAAAGCTCAGCGATCTTCGTGAGTCGGGATCGATCGAACAAGATGCTGACATCGTAGGGCTTTTGGTTCGATCTGAAGTTTACGAGGACGACGAAGAGGCCAAGCAAGAAAAGGCCGGTGAAGCAGAGCTCATCATTGCGAAGCAGCGAAATGGCCCAATTGGCGACATTCCTCTCTCGTTCCTCAAAGAATTCACCCGCTTTGAGGACAGAGCCGACACCCGGGACGACGGTAACTAGTCCGAAGGGCTGGCGATCACTCCTCGAACAACACGCACACCGGCATCCCGACATCAGCGGAGTGTCCAGTCGGGGTCAGCGCGCCCGTCGCGGCGTCGAATGCAAATGTTGTCAGAGTGTTCGATGACTGATTCGCCACCACGACCCAATGGCCATCCGGGCTGAACGAAAAGCTTCTCGGTTTTTCCCCGCCACATGCGACCACGCTGAGTGGGCTCAACATGCCCGTGGTGGTATCCCGCTTGAAGACGGCCAGGCTATCGTGCCCTCGATTTGATCCCACCACAAACTGACCTGACGGGTGCACTGCGATTTCAGCCGTCGAGTTTTTGCCAGTCCAATCCGTTGGCAACGTGGAAACGGATGCCAATGCTGCGAGCACCGCTTTGGCTGAATCCCATGCGAATACGGTGATCGTGCTGTCCAGTTCGTTGATCGAATACGCGTGCTTGCCGTCTGGCGAAAACACGAAATGCCTCGGACCAGCGCCCGATGGCAGGTCCACTGCGTCTGGTTGGGCGGGTGTCAAACGCGCACCCGACGCATCGACGTCGTAGATTTTGATCTGATCGATTCCAAGATCGGGAACGAACACGAGTCGGCTGTCTGGAGAAAATGTAATTCCGTGCGGGTGTGGTCCCTTTTGTCTCGATTCGTTCGGTCCAGAACCGGTATGCTGGATCAGTTGACTGCGAGGGCCGAGGCTGCCATCCGCGCGGACCGGAAAAACAGACACGGTTCCATCTCCGTAGTTCGCGGTGATTACGATCTGGCCGGTGGGGTCTAGGGCGAGGTGGCATGGGTTTTGGCCGCCGACTGCTTGATTGCTCAGCGGTTTCCATTCCATCGTGGAGGCGTCGCGAGAAAATGCCACAATGCCACCGCCCGATTCGCCGTTGAATTCCGCTGCGCCGACCACTGCGTAGATGACGTCATGTGTCGGGTGGTGTGCTAAAAACGACGGGGTCGGGACCTCTGCCGCAAGTTTCAGGTCGGCGATGGTTCCATCGGCAGCGTTCAAAACCGCCGAATAAATCCCACGCGATGCAGACGCATTTGCCCCGGTCGTGTTGGTCCCGATCAAAAACGGCTCGGGATTTCCGGCAAATGCGAGGGAGCCTCCAGTCATCAACGCAGCCAACGTAAGTGATTTCACTGCACCAAGCCGGTTCACAAAGTTTCCGGCGTGTTGAGCAGCGCAGAAACACGGTTGAGCAGACGTCCGGCAGCACCTCCGTCGAGCACGCGGTGGTCAAAGCTCAATGTGAACATCGCCTCAGTGACAGGCAAAAACTCCTCAATCGACGCGTCCCAGCTTGGAACGACAGAGCCTGCCCCCATTCCGAGTAGCACAGTTTGCTCGGGAAGAGGAATCGGCGTGGCGAGAGTGAGCCCGAAGGTTCCGTAGTTCGTCACCGTTGCGATGGACCCCCCGGTTTCACCAGGCGGAAGCCGCCGCTGACGCGCTAGATCCACGAGACGGTTGTAGCGCTCGACCAGATCAGACAGCTTCGATTGGTCCGCGTTACGAATCACCGGAACCATCACGCCGTCCTCGGCTTCGACCGCAAACCCGATATCCACGGAACGCGGATGAACAATCCGGTCGCCAACCAAGCGACCGGCTGGCGCGCTGTTCTCACCGAGTGCGATGGCAAGGGCGCGGAGTGCATAAAGTGCGGGTCCCGCCTTCACGGGCTGGCTCTTTCGATGTGCCAGTAATTTATCCAGACGAATTGGCAGAACCACGGTTGCCAGCGGGCGCGTCCAACTGCGGCGCATCGCGTCAGCAACGGCCACACGCATCGTCGAGGCCGGAGTGGTCCGGTTTTGCTCAATATCACCAAGAAACTTCTCAAGATCGTCGATCGTCACGCGTCCACCAGCACCGCTTCCGGGTATCCCCGCAAGGTCAGAGGCGTGGAGGCCGAGCTCCAGCATTCGCGCTTTCATCCGCGGAGATAAAAAGCTCGCCCCTCCGGCATACGCGGGCACCGGCAAACCACTCACTGTAGGCGCTACCTGATTCCCTTGTGGCACGCGGGCGGTCGTCTTCTTGGCGTCGGTTTTGACCGGTTTCGGAGCTGGCACATCCGTGATACCCAGACGCTCGGCTTCCTCTTCCGAGATCTCAATATACCCGAGCACCGAGCCGACCGCGTAGCTGCTATCGACCTCGGCGGAGAGCTGACAGATCTTTCCTGTGACTGGAGCAGTCACACCCATGACAGCTTTGTTTGTCTCGACTTCGAGCACGTCGGCATCAGCTTCGACATCAGAGCCTTCTGGAATGACGATTCGCACGATGGTGGCTTCGGCGATTGATTCACCGAGTTGGGGCATGATGATTGGAACCTGCGGCATGGCTTGAGTCGTGGGTTAAAGTTCGAGAAGTCGACGAAGGGCGGAAGCGATAGCACCTGCGGTTGGACGGTGCGTGCCCCAGAGATCGGGGTGATACGGAACTGGCGTGTCTTTTGCATTTAGTCGCTGCGGTGGAGCATCCAACAACCCGAAGGCCTCACTGCTCACCCGAGCAATCACCTCAGCCGTGACGCCACCCCACGGAAATGCCTCTCCTACGCACAATAGCCGTCCCGTGCGAGCCACCGAAGCAAGCACCGTATCCGTATCCAGCGGCTTGATCATTCGGAGGTCCACCACTTCGATCTCGTATCCATCCCCGACTAATTCCTCAGCTGCAACCAGGGATTCATGAAGCATCGCGCTATAGGTCACAATGGTGGCATCCCGCCCCGGACGCGTGATGCGCGCGCGGTGCGCGGGCATGGCTTCCGTCGGGAGCGAATCGGCTTTCAGATGGTAATAGAGGAACTTGTGCTCGCAGAAGATGACGGGGTCGTCGATTTTCACTGCCTCTAGAAGCATGCTGTAAGCGTCCTCGACCGTGGCGGGAGTCATCACCACGAGACCAGGATAATGGGCGTAGAGTGCCTCCATGCTTTGACTGTGAAATGGCCCACCGCCCGGCGTGCCGCCGGATGGCAAGCGCACGACGATGGGGCAAGGCACCTGCGTCCGATAGTAGAGCGTCGCTGCTTGGTTGATGATCTGGTTCAACCCGCACGCCGAAAAGTCCGCGAATTGCATTTCGACAATGGGTCGCATCCCCTCGATGGCTGCACCAATGGCGACGCCGATAATCGAATCCTCACTAATGGGCGCGTCCAGCACGCGACCCGGAAATTCTTTGGCAAGGTTCTTGGTTGCTTTGAATGCTCCTCCAAATGCTCCAACGTCCTGCCCGTAAATAAAAACGCGAGGATCCTCGGTTAGAGCACGGGCTTGTGCTTCACGAATGGCGTCGAGATAGGTGATACTCATGACTCAGCAAAAATGTCGGCGAGCGAGGTGGTGCTTATTGCCATCCAGTCTTCCTCTGCGGGGTCAGGAGCAGGTTCGCGTAAAACGCGGGCGGCTGTCGAATCGACTTCATTCTCCGCCTCGGAACGCCACGCATCCAGCTCCGCTTGAGTCGCCCATCCGGACGCCAGAAGAAAGGCATTACTGACCTCTAAACAATCGCGCCCCAGCGGCAAGTTGCGTAAGTTTTTATCCACATACTGGGCATCGTCATGCTCGCCGTGTCCGACAAGTCTCAGCAAATCGGCAACAACGAGCTGGGGGCCTGCACCGGATCGCGCCGCCTGCACGGCACCACCTACCACCGACAAGCAGGCTTCCAAATCGGTTCCATCCACTTTATGTCCTGCGACTCCATAGCCGATCGCGCGATCCACTAGATCCGCACAAGCGAACTGCCGGTTATTGGGAGTCGAGTAGGCGTATTGGTTATTCGCCACGATGACTACTAATGGGAGGTTCTCTACGGCGGCTGTATTCATCCCCTCGTGAAATGCACCGGTGGACGTGCCGCCGTCGCCGATGCATGTGGCTCCCACCACACCGGTCTCCCCGCGGAACCGGCGAGCCATGAGACCTCCGGTAACCACGGGCAACATGGCACCAAGGTGGCTGATCATCGCGTAATATCCCTCGCGGGGGCGGCCACGGTGAATGTTTCCGTCACGGCCACGCATCGAGCCCTCCGCGGAACCAAGGTAGGTGCGCAATGTGTCGAGAACCGAATCCCCAAAAGCCATCCGGCCAGCCTGATCCCGAATGAGGGGCGCAAACAAATCGCCCTGACGCAAGCTGCTGCCGATCGAGACGCTGAGCGCCTCTTGGCCTCGCCCGAGGAAGACGCCCCCTTTGATTTTGCCACCCCGGTAGAGTGCCGCCAGCTTTTCCTCCAGCACGCGGGATAAGAGCATGATGCGATAGGAGGCGAGGTATTGAGAGCTATTTTCTGTGGAATCCAAGTGGGTCGTCCTTACTACTTCGGTCACGGGCACCGGACGTTTAAAAAATTATGGTGTCGCGCAAATGCAGAGTGTCTCACTGCCGCTGATCCGAGAGCTCCGTGCATGTCGAACCTCAGGGAATCGCGCGCCAAATCAAAAGAACGATGCTCAACAAGATAAGGCAAAGCACCAGAAACTGGACCCGCGCCAACACCTGTTCACTGCGGCGCGGTTTGCGACGGCGACCCACCGAGCTAGCTTCTCCGCTGAATCGGTCTCGCAATCCGCCCGGCGGAATCGCAGTCGATGCGGGCGTAGACACGTTGATCCGAACGAAGTCCCGATTTCGATGGCGTTGTTTTTCGATTCTTGCAGGAGCCTCTTTCAGCACGCGCTCAAGCTCCCGCTGCTTGCGCAGAATTTCATTCTCGGCCTCCTTTAGACGCTGCTGTTCTGCGAACACGGGATTGCTGGCAGCGGACTTTCCAGATTGCGGTGTCGGTTTTTTTGGCATGGGAGCGTAAAAGAACGGCTGATGGTTAAGCTCCAGAACCTCTGGCGAGCCAGAAGATGACAGCGATGATCAGGATTACGGCCGAAAGGGGAAGCGTGAATGCGAAACCTGCGGTGAGCCAATACGAGAAACCCTTTTCGGTGGAACCATAGTATTCTTCGTAGTCTGCGGTCCCACCCATCGCAGCGGCTTCGGGCACATCGACCTCAAGCTTGGCCTGAGACTTAGTGTAATCGGCTCGCGCAGAATCGAGCAGACTCATTGCACGGCTCAGCTCCTTGGAAAGATCGGATCCGTGCCACATCTTCGGGTTGATTCCCTCCAACTCCCGCATGTGCGAGAGAAACGAATTGTGAATCGCATGCAGTTGCTCAAGTCGCCGTTGCGTCTCTTCAGTTTCGCGCTGGATCGTAGACAGACTTCGGGTCAGCCGGTCGAGCATTTCTCCGCGACCTGTTTCGAGTTCGTCTTGCCGTCGGCTCAACTCCTCTAGCCGTTGTTTGTCGCGCTCGATTTGTTCGGATCGTCGCTTAAGCTCTCCTAACTCTGCCTGCGCCCGCTGGACCTGCGCGGCAAGCTCCTCGGAGCTAACATCCTCGTCTAAATCCAAACTATCAGGGTCTCTTTGTGATATTGGCATGCTAATCATGCGAAGCATATCGCCCCGCCGCCAGAATTCCAGCGAAAAGCCGGAACAATTTAGCAATCTTCGTCTGCGCCTGCATCAACCTGCGAGAAGCCGCCATGATTTCGCATAGTCTCCAACCGATCATCGCGCAAAGAGCGTCCAAGTTGCATCCGGATGAATCGGTAAACCGTGTCTCTCGCGGTGATGTTTTAAGCAATCCCGACGCCGAGTCACCACGTCAGTGGATACGTAATCGGCGAAACATACACAGTCTGTCTTATCTGATGAAGTAGCCCGAGACCCGCCACGATCCATCTACCATCATCGGAGTGATCGTCTCAACGGAGTCAGGCTTATTGGCAAAGTCGGTTTTGAATTGAATCACCACAAACTCGCCTTCGGGAGCTCCGGGCAATTCGTTGACAAACTGCGCGCCGACCAGCTCGCGAGATTCGGCTTTGCCAAGCGGAGCGCGAACCGCGCTGATCTGTTCCTCCCAAATTTTTGCGTTCACTTGGGCTTTAAAAAATGGAGCGGCCTCTTGCCAACTCTTCGCATATTGAGCCCCATCAACGAGTGCCAACCAGCGTTTTGCAGATTCAACAGCGGCAGCCGTCTTATCGTCTGCTTGCGCGCTTGTGGCAAAAATCACAAAGGCACCGCAAACCAGGAGAGACTTGATTATTGATTTAACGTTCATCCCAGAGCTGTATGAAAATACGATACGCGTGTGATTGTCAACAAAAGCGGAGCGCTGGGATGACGCCTTTAACCCGTATGCCGTTGACCTGCCCCCCAAAAAGTGGACGTGACAAAAGTGGAGTTCTGCTCAAAGAAAAGGGAGCAGAACAAAATGAAAAGAAGTCGATTTAGTGAAGAGCAAATTATCGGGATATTGAGAGAAGCGCA